>LNFM01001540.1_pt1 | contig 51734 bp, 61 predicted proteins | sample 596031 | NCBI WGS metagenome assembly LNFM01 (sample SAMN04254537, study PRJNA301005) | activated carbon metagenome | isolation source: dual media filters at the Ann Arbor, Michigan drinking water treatment plant | place: USA: Ann Arbor | reverse complement strand
TCCGTCTGCTTTTTGCCATTTCGTCACCTGTTTTATATTGAGGGTGATGTTATCACCCATAATCAGGTGGCCAAATTAACTATGCCACTACAGTGACACAGTAGAACTAAAAGCACCCAACAATTCAATACTGATAATGGCACAAATTTTCACTATGAATCGAGCGCCTGCGGTTTTTTCAGCCTTTATGATATAAAGTAAACCATGAGGATAACAGGAGGAACACACAATGATAGAAAAACCAGCACATCACCCGGAAGGCCTCTTGAATTGCGAGGTCTGCATGAAAGAAATCCCTGCGTCGGTCGCCAAGAGCGTCGAAGCCGAGGACTACGTCCATTATTTTTGCGGCGCGGACTGCTTTGATAAATGGCTGAAGAAGGAGGGGAACTCCGTCAAAACCGGCAAGGATTAACGGTTAGCGATGGGGCGCGCAGCTCAATGCGGCGTTTCAGCGGCCTCTTTGTGACGCAATACTTCCTGGAGGGAACGGAACGCGGTCGCATCGAAATCACGGAACACGAGTCCCATTCCCTCTTTCGTTAAACGTGCGACCTTTGCCCGGATTTTATGCTTGATACGGTGCGCGCCTGAACCTAACATAAAAATCAGCTCAACCTGCGCCTCCTGTGGCAACAGCGGGTGGGCACACTCAAGAAACACTCCGCCCAAACCAATATCCCGTGTCTTGCACACCGATATCTCTTGGCCTTGAGAAAAAAGCCCGACATCAAGATATATGGGCGCCCGATCTGTCCAGCGGCGTTCCATAACATTACTCTCCGATTTTCGCCCATCTTGAAATAGCATAAAGCAAAGGCACACCCCAAAAAGGCCTTCTTGCCTCGCCTAACCAATCGCAACTGACGCCAAAATAACGCCGTTATTAAAACTCAGCAAAATCCGGGCCGCGCAACGAAAAAATACCTCAACAAATTGTTTTTTATAAAGTAATATAAAATAAAATTAATATGGACTTATTTAGGGCAATTAAAAGCAATGTGTAGTGTAAAGTTTACCGACACTTAACCGCTGGTAATTTACACTTTCTTCGACATATCACCCCTACGGGCAACAATTGACCGGCTGAAAATAGGCACCACGTTTTTTCGCAAGGTCAAACACGACAAACAGGAAACGCCAACACCTCGTCAATCGCTTGAGCTTTTGCCGCAATCATGAGTAGACGGTCCACTCCCAGCGCGACACCGCAACAATCCGGCAGACCGTGCTGCAGAGCCGCAAGCAGGCGTTCATCCGGGAGAATATCGGACAGACCTGCGACACGGCGTTTTGCCCGATCCACGTCGAAACGGCGCCGCTGCTCACTGGCATCTCCCAACTCGTGATAACCGTTGGCCAGCTCGATGCCGTTGATGTACAACTCAAAGCGTTCCGCGAGCGCCGGGTTGCCGGGCCGCACGCGCGCAAGAGCCGCCTGCGACGGGGGATAGTCAAAGATGAAGGTGGGGCGCTCAATACCAAGCTGGGGCTCGACCACATGGGTCAACAGCAGATCCAGCCAACCATCCCGATCACTATCATCAAGCCCCTGTGGCTCACTGATATTTTGGATCAAGGCGCAATGTTTAAGTTCCGCCACCGTTGCAGCGTGGGGGTTGATGCCGGCATGGCGCACAAAGGCATCGGCATAGCTGAGACGCTCCGCCCGAGGCGCGCCGATGAGGAGACTTACCAAAGCCTCGACCTCGCTCATCAACGCCGCAAGATCAAATCCCGGCAGGTACCACTCCAGGAGGGTAAATTCAGGATTATGCCTCCGCCCCGCCTCCTCGTTTCTGAAGACCTTGCCCAACTGGTAGATCGGCCCACTCCCGGCGGCGAGCAGGCGTTTCATGGCGAATTCCGGGGAGGTTTGCAGACACAGGGTGCGCCCTTGAGGGGCGCCGGGGCCGGTATAGCAGGTGGTGAAGCTGTGTAGATGGGGATCCGTCACCGTTGTGGAGGACAATATTGGCGTTTCCACCTCCAGTACGCCGCGTTCGGAGAAAAAACTGCGAATGGCGGCCAGCACGCGGGCACGCAGCCGCAGGTTTTCAAGGCCTGCGGCAGGCCGCCATTCAATGGAATAACTATCTTGCAAATCGCGCTTTAATACGATTTTCCGCCACCAAAATTAAGCCTTGGCCCGCGACAGATATTCTCCAGTGCGCGTATTCACCTTGAGCAGATCGCCGATCTCGACAAACAGCGGCACGCGCACCACCGCGCCCGTTTCAAGCGTAGCCGGCTTGGTGCCGCCTCCCGAGGTATCGCCACGCAGACCTGGATCGGTATCCACCACCTTGAGCGTAACCGTGTTCGGCGGCATCACGCTGAGCGGCACGCCATTCCACAGTGTAACTACACAGACATCCTGCTCCTTGAGCCATTTGATGGCGTCTTCCACGGCAGGGGCATCCGCAGCGATCTGCTCGAAGGTCTCCGGTACCATGAAATGCCAGTGCTGGCCATCGCTATACAGATACTGCATCTCGACATCGACAACATCCGCGGCCTCCACGGTGTCACCGGATTTAAAGGTACGCTCGATGACACGTCCGGTCTTGAGGTTGCGGAATTTAACGCGGCTAAACGCCTGCCCTTTACCGGGCTTGACGAACTCATTCTCCAGAATCGAGCAAGGATCATTATCCATCATGATTTTGAGACCCGACTTAAATTCGTTGGTGCTATATGTGGCCATGCCATCCTCGTTCAAAAATACAGCGGTTGCGTAAGAATGCAGGATTAACGATAGCAATCCCACACCCTGCCTTTAGACTCCGGTAAACTATGCCTATGTTACCGCGAATTTCGCCATCTTGGCAGACCAGTTCCTGGCAAAAATTGCTTGCCCAGGCCATTAGTGATCCGATTGAACTGCTGGCGATGCTCGATCTTGCGCCGGATGCGCTGCCTTTAGGACAGGCGGCCCGGCGCCAGTTCGCCCTGCGTGTGCCGCGTGGCTATGTGGCGCGGATGCGCAAGGGCGACCCTGACGATCCGTTGCTGCGCCAGGTATTTCCGCTCAGCGACGAAGAATCCCTTGCCGCGGGTTTTAACACCGACCCGGTAGGCGACCTGGCCGCCATGCCCGCCCCCGGTGTGTTGCATAAGTATGAAGGACGCGTGCTGCTAGTAACCACCGGCGCGTGTGCCATCCATTGCCGTTATTGTTTTCGCCGCCACTTTCCTTACAGCGATGCCAATCCCGCCGCCAATGGTTGGGATGCGGCACTGAACTATATCGCCGCCGACCCTACCGTGAGTGAGATTCTTTTAAGCGGCGGCGACCCTTTGATACTGACCGATCAACGCCTGGCGCCCCTGGCGCAGCGATTATCCGCCATTCCGCACCTCAAACGGCTGCGCATCCATACGCGCCTGCCGATCGTGCTGCCGGAACGAGTGGATGACGCCCTGCTTGCCTGGCTGGGCTCAATCCGTCTAAAGCCGGTAATAGTGATCCACGCCAATCATGCCAATGAGATTGATGGCCCGGTACGCGATGCGCTGTCGCGCCTTGCGCAGGCTGGGGTGGTGTTATTCAATCAGACCGTGCTACTGCGCGGGGTGAATGACTCCGCCACAGCGCTGACCGACCTTAGCGTAGCCCTGTTCGAAGCCGGGGTAACACCGTATTACCTGCACCTGCTGGACAAAGTGCAAGGCGCCGCCCACTTTGAAACCGAGATATCACACGCACGCCGCCTTATGGAAGATCTGCGCAACTGCCTGCCCGGCTATCTCGTCCCCCGGCTGGTACACGAGCAACCCGGCGCGCCGAGCAAACTGCCCCTGCTGTAAAGAATCCCCAAAAACTGCTTAACGATAGATATTCCTGCCCTCAAAAATCGTCTGGTCAAGCCGATACAGTGGCATGGACCCAACTGATTGCTGGAAATATCCCCATGGAAAACTGCGGCATCATATTGCACTTCCCAGAAAAAGACGAACCCCAGAATTTAGCCTGCCCGCCCCACCCCTTGAAAATAAAGGAGTGGCTGGAGCATCTGCCTCTGGACAATACCGGCGAAACAGCGCGACTGGTCTATCAGGAACTGACTGCACTAAATCGCACGTCAATTGCCCCCCAGCACCGTTTCCAGATTCTCGAATTTTTCAGACCATCCGTACAACATGTCGCGGGCGCGCTAAAAAAGCATTATCTTTGCTCAACCTTGCCGTTATCCAGCATCAGCATCAAAGCCGCACAACTCACGCGGGAGCTGTATCTGGAGATGGCGAACGGTTACAAGATCATCATCGACAACCTGCTGACCAATGAAGCCACCGCGAGCATGACACTGACGCACATGCACCGTGCCATGTGCTATCTGAGCGAAGCACTGCTTACCTCTTATCAGATGTATGCACCTTCCCCAGCCACGGTATGGCATGACATGCACCAGATGTACCGCTACGCGGAGCATAAAAAGCTGCATGAAAGCCCCGTGCTGGACAACCAGAACACGCTAAATCCGCAGCGCAGCATCAATGATCTCTACAAGCAGTCATTACTGCTGGCTTTGGCGAACCCCTATCAGTTATCACAGGATGGAATCACCGAGGTCTATGCAGCACTGGTCAAACTGGCGCCTTATGGGCTGTTGAATGCGGTATCGAATCCCGGCGACGCGACGGGATCGTTCATCATCAATTTAACGGGAGATGATCCGCCCACATCGCTGGCAGTGAACAAAAATTGTGGCGTCGGATCATGCCTGGCGTTAGACACTACGGATTTGATATATCACCTCTTTCAGTTGCTGGAAAACGAGGCCGGATCGCTAGAGCAAAATGCTGCACGCGAAGACAGCCCCTCATCGCCAGTACCTTCCGGCTTGGCACGATGGCTGATCTCGGCATGGGGTATCGTCTCCAGGCGCAGCTTTGCACGCCTAAGAAAAACCGGGCGGGTCAATATCACCATCGGACTCGACGCCATCCATCATTTCATCAGCAACACATCCGTGGTGGATGCTACGCTTTCTTTCATAAAAAAAGATATTCACCCTGCTCCTTCCTCGCCACCCAACCCGCCCAGAGGAAACAGCGATCCTATCGCCCTGTTCTCCCGTGGCCTGCAAAACACTGCGCATAGAAACGTGGACACCCCTCGCCCCCACGCAACACACACATGCACAATAATCAATGAAAGTGCGGGTGGCTCGGGCTTGCTATGGAAAGGAGACGGCAATTCAACCCCGTTCAAAACCGGAGAAGTAATTGGCATTCAAACCGCTAATGGGATGAGCAACAATGCATGGGGAATCGCCGTCATTCGCTGGGCAAAGAATGTAACCAGCTCGGAAGTGGAATTCGGCATTGAGATGCTAGCACCGGCCGCCGAGGCGGTGCTGATACGTACCCATGCCGCGGACCGGTCCGGCGATGCTCCGCTTAATGGCCTGCTGTTGCCTGAACTCAAAGCTACCAGCCAATCCGCTACTTTAATAACACCTGAAAACGCATTCCAGACCGGAAAGGAAATCATCCTCAACACAAACAGTGGGACACGCCATGTGCTGCTCACTGAATCTCTGGAGAACACCAGCAGCTTCATGCAATTTCTTTTCATGCCTGTTCAGGTTATGCCTTCTGAAATCCTGACTGCCGCCGTCCAGACACACGACAAGGATTTCGAGCTGCTTTGGGCGTATATATGACAAAGAGCCAGCCCCATGCACCGGAAATTTTTCCGTATTCCACTCCATACTCTAAATATTTGAAAATCCTGGCCGATAGCAATAATATCCTCTGGAATATGCTCAAGGAAAATAATCCGCCATGGAAAATACCACCATCAAGCTGGAAACACCGTGCCAGGACAAGGACCTTGGCATGGCGTTTGATCCACATCCTGTAAAAATCAAGGAGTGGATCGAGCATTTACCTCAGTTCAATGCAGGAGAAACCGCGCATTCGCTCTATTGCGCACTGACAAAACTGAACCGCACCACCCTTCCAGTACAGCACCGCTGCCAGATTCTGGATCTGTTCAGAGCCCCGGCCCGTCAAGGAATAGCTGCGTTAAAAAAACAATATCTCGGCGCTGCGTTTCCGTTGTCCGACCAAAATCTGAAAGACGCCCATCTGGCGCGCAACCTGTATGGCGAAATGGCGATTGGCTATAAGGTAGCCCTCAACAATCTGATCGCACACCAGTCCTCATTATTCACCGCTGGCAAGGCATTGCTGCTGCTGCATCATGCCATGCAATATTTATTTGATGCGCTGCTCACTTCTTATCAGATATATACGCCCTGCCCCAACTCAGTATGGCGGGATATTCATCAGTTGTATCATTACGCCGAAAAAAAGCATATCCACGAGAGTGCTATCCACAACACAGAAGGCGCACCAATCCCACACCACAGCATCAGCGATCTCTACAAACAGGCACTATTGCTCTCTCTCGCCAATCCCTATCATTTATCGCAAAATGAAATAGGCGCTGTGGTGGGCGTCCTTGGTCAATGCGCATCACTCAGTCAGCTGGTACCCGTTTCCGGGATCCCGGACCTGGAGGAAGCATTCCTGATCGATCCGGAAAAAGACGAACCAACCTCATCGGCAACAGCAGAAAAAAAATACTTTTCCAAGGCATGCCGGGTACTGGATACATCAGCCCTGATGCATCATCTGCGCAACACACTCAATCAACAAGAAGCCCAGGAACTCAAAAAACCATTTCTGCCCCATGATCTTTTTCTCAGATTAATGTCATCATGGGGAACCGTCCCGCAACGCAACTTCTCCCGCATCAATAAAAACTCCGTACTCGTTGTGACAGTGGGCCTGAGCGCCACTCACAACGCCATCAACGCAGCTTCAACATTCACCGCACACGAAGCGCGAAAAGGCAAAGCCAGCTTCACCAGCCGCCCTGTAAAGGGTCTGCATGACGAGGAAGAGGGCGGGGATGAGCAGAAAGTGGAGAAAGATCAACAGGACGTATGGAATGTTGTCAATCAAACTGCGTACCACATAAAACAGCAGGAGAAACAGCCAGCCTCACCCCCGCCTCCAGCACTTCCATTTGCAACGTATGAGTGCGCCGTTGTCAACGAAAGCGCCAACGGCGCATGCCTGGCGTGGGAGGGAAACAAAAAATCGGCGAAATTCAAGATTGGCGAGCTGATCGGCTTCCGCATCACAAACCAGGGAAACCTTCAGGAATGGAGCATAGCGGTCATCCGCTGGATGAAGCACGTCAAAAACGCACGGATGGAATTTGGTATTCAGATGATCGCCCCCATCGCCGAGCCGGTAACATTAAGCCGTTACGACGCAGGAAAGAGCGCCGCTGACCAGACGGCAGGTCTACTGTTACCAGAGATCAAGGCCATTAATCAACCCGCCACCTTAGTAGTGCCTGCGCATATCTTCAGCGCCGGAAACAAAGTAGCCATAAAGACACATAGCGGCAAAGGTGAAACCATGCAGGCCGCACTGCTCGCCGAACCCCTGCAAAACACCGGCCTCTTCGTGCAATTCCGTTTTACGCTTGAGCATGGCATCAACGATGGCACACTTGCATCTGGCGCGCAGATGGGAGAAAAAGAATTTGAATGGGCGTGAAATGTCGTCAAAAAGATGCTGAACCCACCAGCTTCGTAGCGGCTTCTTTTTTCCAGATTCTTACCCGGCTACTGTGCTGTTTGCCGGAAGAACGCCGTAAGCACCGCAGGATAACGAAGCGTTCCACCTCCGCTTAATGCACCTTTTGCCAGCTCTATAGCCTGCACGGATTCTTCGGGCACAGGCAAAAGACACCGGATGTCCCATTTAGAAGCCTTTTCAAGGCCGAATCTCGCATAAAACTCGGGATGCCCCACTACGATAATGGCCTTGTGCCCGAGACTCGCCGCCTTGGTGATCGCTGCCCGCATCAGGGCAGAGCCTATGCCACGATGCGACTGCGAGGGGACTACCGCCATCGGCGCCAGCGCCAATACCTCAATCTCACCTCCTGGCCGTCCAAGATAGGCACGCGACAGCAGGACATGTCCCACGATACGGTTATCTATTTCAGCAACGAGGGATAATTCGGGAATGAAATGCTCGGACTGTCGCAATGCGGTGACGAGAATCGCCTCCGCTTCACCTTCGAAGGCGCTAAGATTGACAACATCAATCGCGCGCACATCAGCCGCTGTTTCCTGCCGGACGGCAATATCTGTCATGGTCATTTTATTGTTCTCCTTACTTGGATACAGCCTACATCGGCGGCGAATCCATTTTCTTTATAGCAACACCTGCCCCAAATGACAGAGGCGCCCCTCAAGGACGCCTCTGTTAACTCATTAACTGCGCTGGGAACGCAGCGTGGCAATGCGCTCATCCAGCGGAGGATGGCTCATAAACAGGCGTTTCAGGCCGTGGCCGATCCCACCTGAAATGCCAAACGCAGCCATCTGGTCCGGAAGATGAGCCTGGTTAGCCCCCATTTTCAAACGCTCCAAGGCGGCAATCATCTTTTCCCGCCCGGCCAGGCTCGCACCACCGGCATCGGCGCGGAATTCGCGGCGGCGGCTGAACCACATGACAATAGCGCTCGCCAGTACACCCAGTACCAGCTCAGCAACCATGGAAGTTACCCAAAAGGCCGGGCCATGACCACGTTCAGTCTTGAACACCAACCGGTCCACCAGATGGCCAACCACCCGTGACAGCACAATCACAAAGGTATTCACCACGCCTTGAATCAGCGCCAGGGTTATCATGTCACCATTGGCGACGTGGCTGACCTCGTGCGCCAGCACCGCCTCGGCCTCGTCCTGACTCATGGAACGCAACAGACCGGTGCTCACCGCCACCAGGGCGTTGTTACGCCGCATGCCTGTGGCAAAGGCATTCACATCGGGCGAGTCATAAATCGCCACTTCCGGCATGCCGATACCGGCCTTCTGCGCCTGGCGCCGCACGGTATCCACCAGCCACGCCTCGGTGGCGTTCGCCGGGCGTTCGATCACGCGCGCCCCGGTCATATTCTTGGCACTCCATTTGGAGATCGCCAGCGAGATAAACGAACCGCTCATGCCTATGATTGCCGCATAGATGAGCAGCGAATTCATGTTCAGATCAACACCCTGCTGATCGAGAATACCTTCAATTCCTAACAGGCGCATCGAAACGCTGAGTACAACCAGCACAGCGATGTTGGTAAGCAGGAACAGAAAAATGCGTTTCATTCAAAACCTCGTAAGTTATAAACCCGAATCATTAGATAGGGTCAGTGCCTGATAAGTTCAAGTCCCACCCAAAGCCTGATCCGATCAAGGCATGATATATTTTGACATAATTACAATAAGTTATAAATACATCACCTATAACCCGCTATTGGCCCGCCAAGCCACCAGCTTACCATGCATGCGCCGCACATGGCTGCCCTCCCAATAGACCTTACCGCATTGTGGGCAATGATAGAGGTGGCGAACCATCACACGAGACCGATGCGGCACCTCGCACCACCGCTCGGGCGCGGCCTCGGTCAACGGCGTGTTGCACACCAGACAGCGCGTGAAGGGCCGGAACGTCCAGTCGATACCGAGTTGATCTGTCAGCTCCCGGATGCAATCCTGCACCGTGTTGGAACGCAGCAGGATCACCACGCCCGGCGCCTCCCGGAATTCGGTGAGCTTGCGGTCGCGCGTGATCAACAGCCGCCCTTCACGCACCGTCCGCTCGACGAGTTCCCGGTCGCGGGCGCCATCATCTTCGATGACTGTGTCATAACCCGCCGCGCGCAGCCAGCGCCCTAGACGCTTAAGCATCTCGTCGCACAAAAACTTCATGGCGTTTCGATGAACACCCGCACCACCGCCGTCCAGGCACGCGCCACGTTATCCAGATTATAGCCACCCCCGCCCAGAGCCACTATGCGCCCCTCACAGCACTCCTCGGCGATCTCGCACAACCGGGCCGCCGCATGGGCATGGGCGGCGGGCGAATACCTCAGATTTGCCAAAGGGTCACCGGCAAGACTATCGGCACCGCATTGCAGAATGATGAATTCAGGGCGGGCATGGCGCACAAACGCCTCGATGCGCGGCCAGACTTGTAAAAAGGACGTATCTCCGGCACCCGGCGGCAAGGGGATGTTAAGCTTGCTGCCCGCCGCCGCGCCACGCCCGGCCTCGTGCGCCGCGCCGGTGCCGGGGAAGAGATAACGGCCATCCTCATGGACATCGGCAATGAATAGCTGCGGATCGGCCTCATAGGCATAAAACACCCCATCACCATGATGGACATCGATATCCACATACGCGATGCGCCGCACACCGTAACCGCTACGCAAGATCTCAATCGCCACGCCTATGTCGTTGAAGATGCAAAAACCCGTCGCGGCATCGCGTGCCGCATGATGCAACCCGGCGACGGGGACGAAAGCGCGACGGCACCCTTTTTCCATTATGCACTTCACGGCATCAACGGTGGAGCCCACGACATAGGCCGCCGCTTCATAGACGCCGGAAAAGGCCGGGGTATCGCCATCATCAAACGTCCCCATGTCACGCGCCGACATCGCCTTGACGCGCGCCACATGCGCATGGGTATGGGAAGCGCTCGATCACCTCCTGCGCCGCCATCACCGGCGCGCGGACGGTTACGCTGCCATCCAGGCCGTTGCGCATCATCTCATCCCAAAAGGCCTCCATCCGCCCGCCCCCGAAGGGATGGCCGCCAGGAAAGGCGTAGCGGGCAAGGCCTTCGCCGAGGTAGACACATACCCGGCTATCGTTTGCAATTGACATCGGCTTATGGCCTCTCGCCGCCATGCAGGACGATCAGCGCCAATACAGCGAGCGCGACACCCACAACCAGGATCGCCGCCAATTGCCTATCGATCTGACTTACCGCATGTATCAGCTTTACTAAAGCATCCATCCTGCGCCCCCAAAACGATAACCATAAAAAGAGGTTACAGCCGACGCACCATCATCGTAAAGGACCAAATAATGCTGATTTTCAGCGTTTTTTCGTTCTTGACAAAACAAAAGGCCCGCAGCTGCGGGCCTTTTGTGCTCAATCAAGGAAAAGCATCACGGACGGGCGTCAACACCTTCTCCTTCCTTCTTCACCGGCATCAGATTACTCCTGTCAATGCCCAGCCACATCACAATCGGGCTGGCCACCAGTACCGAGGAATAGATGCCGAACACGATACCGATCGTGAGCGCCAATGCGAAATAAAACAGCGACTCGCCACCGAAAAACAGCATGGACAACACCACCAGCTCGGTCATGGTGTGCGTAATAACAGTACGGGACATGGTACGGGTGATGGCGTTGTCGATGACCTCGGGAACGGACGCTTTACGCATCTTGCGGAAGTTTTCGCGGATCCGATCGAACACCACCACCGATTCGTTTACCGAGTAGCCAAGAATGGCGAGCACGCCCGCCAGCACAGTGAGAGAAAATTCCCACTGAAAGAAAGCGAAGAAACCCAGAATGATCACGACATCGTGCATATTGGCAACGATCGCTGCAACCGAGAAACGCCACTCGAAGCGCATCGCGAGATAGGCCATGATACCGGCGCACACCAACAGAAGCGCCAGTCCGCCGCCCTCATACAATTCCTGACCGACCTGCGGGCCAACGAATTCAACTCGCCGCCGTTCCACGCTGGCATCCTGCGTCTTGAGCGCATGCATGATCTCATCGCTGAGCGTCGCCGAGGACATGTTCTGCTTTGCGGGCAGGCGAATGAGCACATCTTGAGTGGTGCCGAAGTTCTGCACTGTTACATCATGATACCCAGCCTTCTGAAGCCCGACACGAATATGCTCCACGTCTACTGCATGAGGATAATGAACCTCGACTACCGTGCCGCCAGTGAACTCGATACTCAGATTCAGCCCGCGCACGAAAAGCGCCCCGACCGCCAGCACAAACATCACGGCCGAAATCACCGTGGTAATGCGCGCATAGCGCATGAACGGAATATCATGCTTGATGCGGAAAAATTCCATGAAACTATCCTCTGAGGTTAAATCGGCAGTTTGGCGAGCTTGCGCTGGCCGTAAATCAGGTTGACCATGGCGCGCGATACCATCACCGCGCTGAACATGGACGTCAGGATGCCGATGCACAACACCACCGCGAAGCCGCGTACCGGCCCGGAACCGAGCAGGAACAGCGCGAAACCGGCGATCAAGGTTGTGATATTCGAATCCAGAATAGTGCCCCAGGCACGCTCAAAGCCGGCGTGAATCGATGCCTGAGGCGTATTACCGCCGCGCAGCTCCTCGCGGATACGCTCGAAGATCAGCACGTTGGCGTCGATGGCCATGCCGACGGTGAGCGCGATACCTGCGATCCCCGGCAACGTCAGCGTGGCCTGCAGCATGGACAAGACGGCCATCAGCAACACCATGTTCATGAACAACGACACACTGGCGATGACACCAAAGACCCGGTAATAGACGCTCATGAAAATGGCGATGGCGGCAAAACCGATGAGCGTCGAATTGAACCCTTTGGCGATGTTCTCCGCGCCCAGGCTCGGACCCACTGTACGCTCTTCCACGATATCCATCGGTGCGGCCAGGGCACCTGCGCGCAGCAGCAAGGCAAGGTCGCGCGATTCGTTGGAGCTGTCCAGCCCGGTGATCTGGAAGCGCTTACTGAGCGCCTCGCGGATGGTTGCGATGTTGATGACCTCTTCGACCGTTTTCTTGGTCTTGACGGCCCTGCCGTCGACCATGCGCGTCTCGGTCTTGCTCTCGATGAACACCACGGCCATCGGCTTGCCGACATTGTCCTTGGTGATGTTATACATCATTTTGGAGCCTTTGCCGTCCAGCGAGATAAACACCGCCGGGCTGCCATCACGCTGGTCAATACCCGATGAGGCATCGGTGATATCCTGCCCGGTAATGATCAAGCGTTTCTGGAGCAGCACGGGAGCGCCCTTGCGCTCTTTATAGAGTTTGGAACCGGGCGGCACACGTCCGGCCACCGCGTCCTCGACATTGTGCTCCGTATCGACCAGCCGAAATTCCAGGGTGGCGGTGGCGCCCAGAATGTCCTTGGCACGCGCGGTATCCTGCACACCAGGCAGTTGCACCACAATACGGTCAGAACCCTGCTGCTGGATCACCGGCTCGGACACGCCCAGTTCGTTGACGCGGTTGCGCAGCGCGGTGATATTCTGTTGCACGGCGAATTTACTTATCTCAAGCTGCTCTTTTTCGCTGATCGAGGCCAGCAAATAATACTCGCCGCCTCGCTCCTCGTCCTTGATGACCAGGCTCGGGTACTCCTTCTTGATTTTCTTGAGCGCCTCATCACGTTCCCCCACATCACGGAATTTGACTTCCAGGTTGCCAGTGCTTTGCCGCGCCACAGTCAGGTAGCGCAACTTTTCGTTGCGCAGCAAGGTGCGGATCTCGCCAACATAGCGCTCTTCCGCCTGGGCCAATGCCGCCACGGTGTCTACCTGCATCTGGAAATGCACACCGCCGCGCAAATCCAGCCCCAGATACATCGGTGCGGCGGCCAGGGAGGTCAGCCAGCCGGGGGTGGCGGGCGCAAGGTTTAGAGCCGTTATATAGTCATCGCCCAACGCCGCGGCAACCATATCCTTGGCTTTGAGCTGATCATCGGTGTTGGAAAAGCGCACCAGCAAGCTGCTCGCCACCGCCTCAATCGGCTGCGAGGCAATTCCGGCCTGCCTGAGGGTATCCTGTACTTTGGTGCGCGTGGACATATCGATGGGAGTGCCACGGCTCGATGAGATCTGCAGCGCAGGATCCTCGCCATAGAGATTGGGCAGCGCATACACCACGCCGACAGCGAGCACCGCCACAATCAGCAGGTATTTCCACAGGGGATACTGGTTAATCATGAATCATCCTTCCAGCCAGCAACACTCAAAATAACGGGATAACAAAAAAGCGGGCGGTTTCACACCTTATGATTTATAAGTTCCCTTGGGCATCAACGCCGTGATGGCACTGCGCTGCACCTTGATCTCGACACCCTCGGCGACTTCCAAGGTAACAAAGCTCTCATCAATACGGGCAATTTTTCCCAGCAGACCACCGCTAGTGACCACCTCGTCGTTCTTCGCCAGCGCCTCGGTCATTTTTTTATGTTCCTTGGCGCGCTTCATCTGGGGGCGGATCAGCAGGAAATAAAACACCACAAAAATCAATAGCAGCGGCACAAATTCCATAATGCCAGGGGCAGCGGCGGCAGGGGCAGCTTCGGCCCAGGCGTCAGAGATGAAAAAGCTCATACGGTTTCCTTCTTAATCTTAAAGTTTTGGAAGTTTTGATTTGGCGCTTCGGGTTGTTCACTATGACCCGGAACTCATAACTCGCTATTATGGCACAGCCGGTACGTTTTGCGCGCGTCTGGCATAAAACTCGACCACAAAGTCGTGCAACTTACCCCCGCTGATGGCTGCGCGCAGGCCGCGCATCAGTTCCTGGTAATAATACAGATTGTGAATGGTATTGAGCCGCGCTCCAAGGATTTCGCGGCACTTATCCAGATGGCTCAGATAGGCGCGGCTGTAATTGCGGCAGGTATAACAACCACACGCCTCGTCCAGCGGCCGGGTATCGTTGCGATAGGCGCTGTTACGGATGCGGATCTCGCCGCCATGCACGAACAAGTGGCCGTTCCGGGCATTGCGCGTGGGCATCACGCAGTCAAACATATCGATACCGCGTCGCACCGCCTCCACGATGTCCTCCGGCGTGCCCACCCCCATCAGATAGCGAGGCTGCGCCACCGGCAGACAGGGAATGGTGTGCTCAAGAACGCGCTCCCGATCATCCTTGGGCTCGCCCACCGACAGACCGCCAATCGCGTAACCATCAAAACCAATCTCCATCAGGCCCGTTGCCGAGGCCTCGCGCAAGGCAGGGTACATGCCGCCTTGCACTATGCCGAACAGCGCCGCAGGATTATCATCATGGGCCTCGCGGCTGCGCTTCGCCCAGCGCAGCGACATCTCCATGGAGTCACGCGCCTGCTTTTCGGTGGCAGGATAGGGTGTGCATTCATCGAACACCATCACGATGTCCGCCCCCAGCGCGCGCTGCACAGCCATGGAGCGCTCCGGATCGAGAAACACCTTGTCGCCGTTCACCGGCGAACGGAATTCCACACCTTTCTCTGTTATTTTTCTCATCTCGCCCAGGCTAAAGACCTGAAACCCGCCCGAATCGGTGAGGATCGGCCCATCCCAGTGCATGAAGCCGTGCAGATCACCGTGCATACCAATTATTTCAACGCCGGGACGCAGCATCAGATGAAAGGTATTGCCAAGAATGATTTCAGCACCAGTCTTGCGCAGCTCCTCGGGGGTCATGGCCTTGACGGTGCCATAGGTACCCACCGGCATAAAGGCGGGCGTTTCTACCGTGCCGCGCCCAAATATTAAGCGACCACGCCGCGCGGCGTGGTCGGTATGCAAAAGTTCAAATTTCATGGGCTGTGATTATAGCCGGATTTTTGATAGAGTTCGTTTTTTTAGCTTGTACCGAGACGCAAAGAGGCATTGCTTGAAAGTCGGCTCATGCTGCTTGCCGTTTAATCCCAATGGAGTTTTTCAGACTTGACCAAAAAAAAGACAGCGGCCCCGCCCGATTTTGAGTCAGCGCTCAAAGAATTGGAGACTCTGGTGGGCCGCATGGAACAAGGCGATATCTCCATCGAAGAGTCGCTCGCCTGTTTCGAGCGCGGCATCAACCTGACTCGCACTTGCCAGCAATCCCTCAAAGAAGCGGAGCAAAAAATTCAGGTGTTGATCGAAAAGGATGGGCAACCGGAACTGCGACCGTTCGCCAATGAAAAGTAACAGCTTCAATGACTGGCTTGCAGCCTGCCAGGAACGTGCCGAACAAAAACTCGAGCACTGGCTACCGGCGGCCACGATTCACCCCACGCATTTACACGAAGCGATGCGCTATGCCGTACTGGGCGGCGGCAAGCGCATTCGCCCGTTGCTGGTGTACGCCACCGGCGGCGCGCTGGGCGTGGAGAACACCGCGCTCGACGGACCAGCCTGTGCCGTGGAACTGATTCACGTCTACTCACTGGTGCATGATGACCTGCCCGCCATGGATGACGACGATCTGCGGCGCGGCAAGCCCACCTGCCACAGGGCGTTTGACGAACCCACCGCCATACTCGCCGGTGATGCCCTGCAAACCCTGGCCTTTTATGTCCTCGCTCACGACCCCGCTATCCAGGCGAACGCCACGGCACGGCTGAAGATGATTGAGACTCTGGCGCTGGCCTCCGGCTCACGCGGCATGGCGGGCGGACAGGCCATCGATCTGGCCGCCGTAGGACGCACGCTGACGCTCGGGGAGCTGGAAGACATGCACATCCACAAGACCGGCGCCCTGATCCGCGCCAGCGTGGCACTCGGCGCACTCAGTAAGCCGGACATTGACCCCGATGTGTTCAACCGCCTCGATCGCTACGCCAAGTGCATCGGCCTGGCGTTCCAGATCCGCGATGACATCCTCGACATCGAAAGCGACACCGCAACCCTCGGCAAAACCCAGGGTGCGGATATCGCCCGCGACAAACCCACCTATCCAGCCCTGCTCGGCATGGCGGATGCCAAGCAGCGCGCCAGAGACCTCCACCAGGAAGCGCTGGACTGCCTCGGCACACTCGACGAACGCGGCGCCGCCCCATTGCGGTGGATCGCGGGATATATAGTAGAACGAATCCGCTGACAAAACCCTGTATTTACGTCGTCCGGTGCCATGCTTCATCATCTTGTCATCGAATATTCTCATTTGTAGCAATATTGTCACAATATTGTCACAAAACCATCATAAAATCCCATCCGTTGTTAACCCGAATGTTTCATAAATTCGCACGATGATCGCGCAGAATTTATGAAACATTCGGGTTAACACTTATTCATAGAGGGGAAACCTGCCATGCAGCAAGGAAATACCCGTAACTAGAGGAAAGATAACGGTGAGTGCGATCAAGATATCCTACAGAAAAGAGCAGCGCAGCAATCCATCCAAGCGCCGTGCGGGCATGGTACTGTCAGTCGGCCTGCTGTGTGCCGCAATGCAGGCACCAGTGCACGCGAACGAGGCCGTTTCGGACTTAATAAAGACCTTAAAGGAAAAAGGGGTGCTGAGCAATGAAGAGTATAGTCAGATCAAGGACACCCTCAGGGATGTTAAGCAAAGCGAAGCCGAAGCCAAGCGCGGTGAATTGAAGCCAGTTTTCAAGGATGGCATTTCCATCGAATCCGCCAGCAAGGATTTCAGCATTTCCCTCACTGGCCGCGTGCACGCCGATTATCGCAATTTCCTGGGTAATGACGGCATGGTTGCCGACACCTTCGAGATGCGTCGCGCTCGTGTCGGCGCCAAGGCCAAATTCTATGACCGCTACGAAGTGCAGGTAATCGGCGAATTCGGGCAGGGTACCGCGGCGCTCGACATCGCGCATCTGGACGCCCTATGGTGGCCGAAACTAGGGTTGCGTTTTGGTCAGTTCAAAATGCCGATGGGACTCGAACAGCTTACCAGCTCCAATTTCATTGACTTCCAGGAGCGTTCCTTCGCCGATCAACTGGTGCCCGGTAAGGAAATCGGCGCCATGGCCTTCGGCGAGATCACCAAGGGGGTCAATTATGGCCTGGCGCTGTCGAACGGACGCGGCATCAATCGGGCGGAGCTTTCGAACATCGACGGCAGCACTGGCAATAACACTGGCCAGAACAACGCCAAGGCGGACAAGATGGATGTGATTGGCCGCGTCACCGCCAATTTCGCCGAAATTCTCAAACAGAAAGATGCCGTCTATCACGCAGGCCTAGCCTTCTCCAAGGGCGAACAAGCGCCCGGCGACGGTGTATTGAGCGCCCGCTCTCAGGCCAGAGGCGCCACTTTCTTCCAGACGGCGACGTTCGATGGAGAAAACTTCGATCGCACGCGCTATGGCGTCGAGGCCGCGATGGCGAAAGGTCCAGTCAAGTTCCAGGCGGAACACCTGACAGCCAATTATCAAGGCAATAGCAAGGCGGGCGTCAACTTTGACCGGGACATCAGTGCCTGGTATGCCTCGATCAATTGGCTGATCACGGGTGAGAAATATGCAGACAATTACAAAGCTGGCGCGTTTGGCCGCATCCGTCCCAACACCAACTTTCAGCCCGGATCGCTGGCCGAAGGCTGGGGCGCTTGGGAGGTGGGGGTACGCTTCACCGAGTACGATGCCTCTGACTTTGCGGCCGCCAACGCGGCGGGAACAGGGCGCTTGGCCTCTTCCTCCGCGACAAATGCCTACACCAACAAGGCAGGCGCATGGACCGCGGGCGTCAAGTGGATCGTCAACCCCAATACACGCTTTATGTTGAACTATGTTCAGACCGGCTTTGACACGCCGGTCACCGTCAATGGCGTCACCAGCAAGAGCGAAAAAGCCGCTACACTGCGCGCTCAGTTTGATTTTTAATGGAAATATACTCTAAACCATCGAGGCAACATGCATGTTAAATAAATCCATCAGGAAATCGCTAGTCATGACCGCCATTCTGGGCGGCCTATCGAGTATGTCAATGACGGCTGTCGCTGTGCCCACTATCAAGGCCGACGGTTCCAGCACCGTTTTCCCCATCACCGAAGCGGTTGCCGAGGAGTTTCAGAAAGCGAAGAAGGGCACGGTCCGCGTCACCGTAGGCATCTCCGGCACTGGTGGCGGATTCAAGAAATTCTGCCGCGGCGAAACCGATATCCAGGATGCTTCACGCCCGATATCGGCTGGCGAAATGGAATCGTGCAAAGCCGCCGGCATCCATTACATGGAACTGCCAGTAGCCTATGACGCGCTTACGGTAGTGGTCAACCCCGAAAATAGCTGGGTAAAGAGCATGACAGTGGCCCAGCTCAAGAAAATGTGGGAACCAAGCGCGCAAGGCAAGATCACCACATGGAACCAGATCGACCCCTCCTGGCCTGACGCACCCATCCGGTTGTTCGGCGCAGGCTCCGACTCCGGCACCTTCGATTACTTCACCGAAGCAGTCGTCGGCAAGGCCAAATCCAGCCGGGGCGATTACACCGCCAGCGAGGATGACAATGTGCTGGTACAGGGCGTCATACGCGACAAGAACGCGCTGGGTTACTTCGGCTACGCCTATTACGCCGAAAACTCTAAAAAGCTGAAAGCGGTACCCATCGCAGTGCGGCAAGGAAAACCCGCCGTCGCACCTAGCCCTGATGCGGTAATAAATGGCAGCTACCAACCGCTGTCACGCCCAATCTTCATTTATGTCAACGCGAAATCCATCCAAAAACCTGAAGTCAAGGAGTTCGTTGAGTTCTACCTGAAGAATGCCGCCAGCCTCGTCAAACAGGTGAGCTACATCCCGCTGTCCGACAGCGATTACAGTTTAGTGCTTGAAAATGTCAACAAGCGCAAGCTGGGCAGCCTTTTTGGCGGCGTACCCGAAATAGGCATAACCATTGATGAACTGATGCGGCGCGAAGGTAAGCTGTAACCAGTTTTATTTCTGATCGCCCGTTCACCCTCTCTCCGTACGGAGAGAGGGTTTTTTATTGCCTGAATTTGGACTTCTGAAGCCTGCCCAGAGATCCAACAATTTCCATGCAAGGATTGCCCCGACAACCCCTCACAGCCACACGGGACTACATGCAAATTCAGCCTGTCACGCCATAATATTCCACCCCTGCTCAAAGGCTTCATGGGGCACCAGCAGATAATGCCATTTAGCGCCTATTCTCTCCGCATTCTCATTGGAAAAACCCACCGGCGCACCCCGCCCCGGTCTGTTACCCACCCTCAATATCCGCTGTTATTACTCTTGGGTTTCCTTGGTCTTTTCCGCCTTCTGTTCCAGCCTCTTCAACACACGGTCTATCATGCTTCTCAAAATCTTGTCTGATGAAAAACCGGAGGCAATTGCAAGAATTGCATAAACATAGCCTACAGCTCCGGAATGAATATGCAGAGTGATTAGCTGGGGCGCCTGATCTGCCATACCATTAGTAACCGGCTCTATCGAAAAGACAAGCTTGGATAGCTCCAACACATAGATAAAAATAGCGGCAAAGGCACTGATGATGGGTTTTGAGATTACATAATGCAGCATGTATCGCCAGAAAGGACCTTTGACAAACAAAAAGTCCTCCTTGGTAATCAGATTGCTAAGGTATGCCCCCATTCCGCCAAGCATCGCCATGGGTATGGCCACGTCTTTTAAAGTATGCCACGCATGTGACTCATCCATTTGCGAGGAATAACCCAGAGACCAGAAAAGGAACATTATCAAGCCCAAAAAAATGGCACTTGTCAGGCTCACCATGCTGTTCAAAGAGAGTATCCAGAATGCATGATCCATCTGATCATTCACAATCCTCAATGCCTCCTTGAGGACATGCCTGACCTGGCCCATATTCTTCTTGGCATTCAGCTTTTTCAGCTCTGCCATGGTTTCCGTAAGCTTTTCTTGCAGATCTTCCGTTGGCTTAGCTTTTAGCCCTGCCACAATATCTGTCAGCCTTTTTTTTAGCTCCCCAAGCTTTTCTCTGGTTTCCAGCTCATCAATGACCGCCGTCAGCTTCCCCTTCCGGCCATCGCTTCCCAGCCACTCTTCCCTGATATGTTTTTCCTTGATGCTCAAACCGAAAAAGGTCTTAATGTCTATTGCCTTGCTCAACACCTCCTCATCCGGTATGAGCAGAATGATATCCTCATCAACGCGATGCACGAGGCTCCAGAAAATCTTGTGCTTTTTGCCAAACGGCAACTTTGGCTCAAGAGCAGCCTTGGCATTTTCCAAGCGCTCTCTACATTTCTCCAAGATTTCTTCCTGAACCCCATCCAGCCCGCCACGCTTTCCAATAACATCCAGCGTTTCCATGAGATCTATACGCTTTGCCCAGAGATCTTCTTCTGCCGGGTTTATCCACCAATTGAGTTTTTTATCATTATTACCCATCGAGACACCTCGCTTACATTATTGTGTTCGAATATCATTTGATATTTTCAATACCCAACTGCATCGCGCGTTTTGAAAAGGATTCTTCAGTAAGGCCGACATTCAACTTGATGTCGGCGATAGTCAACAGTGTCTTATTCCCCGTTTGAACATTCATCCCCACCACCTCTTCCCACACCCAGGCATCATTGATCTTTTTCCATTTAGTGAACTGCTGTTTTTGTAATTTATTGCGCTCATCGTAATAATCAATACGCATTGGCAAGAAATTATCCTTGGATATCCATCGCACAACTTTCCCATAAGGATAAAATTCCGCGCCGCCTTTCTTGGGAATGCTCTCTATGACATGACAAACAACGCCTTCCATTGTTTCGGATGTCAATAATTGATGCGTGTCGTCATCGGGACTTCTTGGGACAAGATCGAACTGCCTCAATTCCGATTTCGAGAATTCCTCTTCCTTGGCATGTTTCGGCCCCGTATGGCTCAGCCTTCTAACCATGCGCAGCTCGGGAAGATAGATCCACTCATCGTCATTTTTATTAAGTTCCGGCTTATAAAAAACCCCCAGATAAGAAACACCTTTGGCATCAGGAGGAAATTCACGGAACATCATGACCTTTGTGTCGACTTCGCCTGCCCCCTTGAATTTTTTCCACGCCATGGAGTAGATCAGTTTTTTTTCAGGCTCCCCTTTTTCCTGAAAAATAAAGGTAATTTTTGACAGGGAATCATCTCCGCCATAGACCTCGAAGGATTTCTTCATGATGGCGCCGGCAGTAAGCTCTTCCGCATGGGCAGTCACTGCGACAGACGCGATCAAAAAAATAATAATGCCCAGCCATCCAGTGAAAACAGTCCTGTTATTCATTGCGACATCCCTCTCTAATTCAAATTCACCCCGATGAAACCACCAATAAGATACGTCACCATTCCCGCCCCGCCGCCGATGAGCATCATGCGCAGCCCGCTCAGCCAGCCGCGCTTCCCGGTAAACAGGCTCAATAATGCGCCCACCGCGAATAAAGCGGCGCCTGCCAATGCTGCCGCCACAAATAACGCATTCTTTCCTGCGCCAAAGAGAAATGGCAACAGCGGCACTATGCCGCCTGCCGCGAATGCCAGAAATGAGGACATAGCCGCGCCCCACGGAGAACCCAGGTCGTGCGGATTCAAGCCCAGCTCTTCGCGAGCCAGCGTGTTCAAGGCATGCTCCGGGTCACGCATCAAGTCTTGCGCGATACGGCGCGCCTCATCCAGCGGCAGGCCACGCGCGTTATAGATCAGCGCCAGTTCTTCCGCTTCTTCTTCCGGATACTCCTTCAGCTCTTCCCGCTCCAGCCCGATTTGATATTCAAACAGCTCGCGTTGCGAGCGCATGGAAATATATTCGCCTGCCGCCATGGAAAACGCGCCCGCCAAAAGACCGGCGACGCCCGATAACAAGATGATTCTGGAGTCGCCCGATGCACCAGCAATCCCCATAATCAGGCTGGTATTCGACACCAAGCCATCATTCACGCCAAATACCGCGGCACGCAAGTTACCGCCAGAGACACGGCTGTGCTTGCCCTCCATGTCCGCTGCTGAGACAGGCTTTGGATGGCCTGTAACGCCAGCGCTATACACGGATACACCACGTATTTTCATCGCTGCCAGCACCGGGCGTACCGCGCGCGGCCCTAATCGCTGGACAAGCTGCCTTACCAGACGCGCCCGCTGTGAGGGATGAAACGCAGGAACTGCATCGCCTTGCTCACGGGTACGCCGCTCCCACAGCAGCGCCTGCGATTCCGCGGCATCCGCCAACGTGTTAAACAGCTTTTTTTTGGATGCATCCTGCTCGGCGTCGGCCACCGCACGGTACAGCCAGGCTGATTGTTTTTCCTCAAACCAACTTTCGATGACGGACATCTTTTGGAGTCTCGATGTTTACGGTGGCGCCAGCACATCGAGCGGCCAGCGCGGCGTGGCGAAAAATGCCAGCGGCTCGGCCTGCCCTGCCTGGACACGCCGGCAACCGGCATAGGCAATCATCGCACCGTTGTCAGTGCAAAACTCCAGGCGCGGATAAAAAACCTGCGCGCCCTCCTCACCCGCAATTCTCCCTAATCGTTCACGCAACGCGGTGTTGGCACTCACGCCGCCGGAAACCACCAAACGCTCAAGGCCCGTCTGCTGGAGTGCGCGCCGGCATTTGATAGCCAATGTATCCACCACCGCATCTTGAAAGGCACGCGCAATGTCGGCGCGGGTCTGATCATCGCCACCCTGCATCTGCAGACTATTAACGGCAAAGGTCTTGAGGCCACTGAAGCTGAAATCCAAGCCAGGCCGGTTGGTCATCGGACGCGGAAAATGAAACCGTTTTGGATCGCCCCTCTGCGCCAGGCGCGCCAAAGCCGGACCACCCGGATACCCCAGCCCCAGCAACTTGGCGGTCTTATCGAAAGCCTCACCGGCGGCGTCGTCCAGCGATTCCCCGAGTATGGTGTAACGTCCCACGCCATCCACGCGCACCAGTTGGGTATGGCCACCCGACACCAGTAGCGCAACAAACGGAAACGCCGGGGGATCATCCTCCAGCATCGGAGCGAGCAAATGCCCCTCCATATGGTGTACGGCAACCGCGGGTACCCCCCACGCCCAGGCCAGGCTGCGGCCCACTGCCGCCCCCACCAGCAGCGCACCCGCCAGACCAGGACCTGCGGTATAGGCCACACCGCCGATATCATCCGGACGCGTGTCCGCCTGGTTCATTACCTGGCGCAGCAAGGGCAGCACCTTGCGCACATGATCGCGCGAGGCCAGCTCCGGCACTACCCCGCCGTATTCCGCGTGCAGCGCAACCTGGCTGTGCAGTGCGTGCGCCAGAAGGCCACGCGCTGAATCGTATATTGCAACACCAGTTTCGTCGCACGAGGTTTCAATACCAACAACACGCATCCGCTTTTCCTGTTTTACCTGTCCACCACATCCAGCGATCACGCAAATCTTTCGCAATCACCCATCAAGATCATATATAATTTTCAGGCTTAATGGCTTGAAAATACCAGGAAAACATCCTGACCACGCCTATCTCTCAAACATGAAGAACCTCTTATGATACAGGCAAGCGGTTTAACCAAGATATTCCCTTCCGGCAACAAGGCCGTGGACGGGCTGGATCTCCATGTAAAAGAAGGAGAGATCTTCGCCTTGCTCGGTCCGAATGGCGCGGGGAAAACCACCACCATCCGCATCTGCTCAACACTCTCCGGCTTTGACGCCGGAAACGTGCGGGTCGCAGGCTATGACGTTGACAAAGATCCTGAAAAGGTCCGCGAATCCATCGGCGTCGTCGCGCAGCAGACCGGCATCGATTATTTTCTTACCGGACGCGAGAACCTTGTCCTGCAAGGCCATCTCTACCGGATGAAAAAAGCCGACATCCACGCACGGGTCGCAGAGCTTGCCGCCTATTTCGATCTGAAGGACAGCTTGGACCAATTGGTCGCCACCTATTCCGGTGGCATGCGCAGAAAGCTGGATATCGCCACTGCACTGATCCATCGCCCCAAAATCGTATTTCTTGATGAGCCGACACTCGGGCTGGACATCAAGAGCCGCAAAAATCTGTGGGCCTATATTGAAAAACTAAACCGCGAACTGGGCCTCACCATTTTATTGACCACCCACTACCTGGAAGAGGCGGACAAACTTTCCCACCAGGTTGCCATTATCAATGCAGGCAAGATACGCATCACCGGCACGCCGGAAGAACTGAAAACCGGCATCCACGGCGATTCCGTACAGCTGACCTTCGAGCAGAATGACGCACAAGTGGGCGCCTTCGCCCACACCTTAAAAAGTCAGCCAGAAATCAAGGATACCGTGTGGCAAGGCAACAAACTGCACATTTATGTTGAAAACGGGGCATCAAGCGTGCCGCACATCGCCCTTATCGCGTCACAGCAGGGCGTTCATATCAAGACCCTGTCCCTCTCCCGCCCGACACTCGACGATGTATTCCTGAAATACACCGGCAGCAGCCTGGAAGAAACCAAGGAAGACACCGGGCAAGAATGGTGGATGCAGTGGGCCGGCAAAGGCGGGGGCGGCAACTGGCAGAAAAAATGGGGCGGCGGACAGGAAGACGCCAGCGGCGACAACCCCAACACTGAAACACCAGAAACAGCCTCCTCGTCTCCAGCACAAGCATGGACGCAGGAAGAAATGGCGGAATGGTGGAAAAATAAGGGGCAATCCAGCGCTACCTCCGATACCGTCACAGAGAACACCGGGCAAGGCACCGTGGAAGCCGCCGCTCCCCCTGTGCAATCCATGAATCCAGCACAAGCATGGACCAAAGAAGAAATGGAAGGATGGTGGAAAAATCAAGGGCAATCCAGCGGCACCCAGGGATCCCCTGACACATCTCCCTCCGCCGTCGAGGAAGCCACGCCACCTACTATCCAACCCGTGAATCCAGCGCAAACATGGACCAAAGAAGAAATGGAAGAATGGTGGCGCAACAAGGGACAATCGCCATGGCCTGCCGACAATAGCAGTCAGTGGGACGGCGCACCGCCGGATAAAACCGGGGAAACCCAAGACACAGGCAAAAAAGGCTAACGGCCTTTCTTGTCCATCAATCACTCATCAGGGTAAACATCGTGCTCGCGGATACATGGTACTTATTTGGCAAATACATGAAAATCACCATCAGGATGCCCTGGTGGTCACTCTTCACCCTTATTCAACCGCTGATCTGGCTGGTGATCTTCGGCCAGCTTTTCAAAAACATCTCTCAGCTCCCTGGCTTTCCAGCCAACAGCTACGTCGATTTTTTTGTCCCTGGCGTGCTCATCATGACCGTCCTGTTCGGATCGTCATGGTCTGGCGTCAGCCTATTAAGAGAAATCACGGCTGGCACCATCGACAAGATGCTTGTCGCGCCGGTATCGCGCACGGCCATCGTCCTTAGCCGGGTACTGCACTCGGCTGTCCAGGTGCTCGCCCAAACACTGATCATCCTCGCCATATCCCTGGCGCTAGGCGCAGCCACCAGCATCAACCCGCTATATATCAGCATGGCCATGCTCATCATCTTTCTCCTGGGGGTAGGGTTCGCCGCGCTGTCGAATGGTTTCGCCATCATGCTGCAACGCGAGGAACCACTGGTCATGATAGGCAATCTGATGACCCTGCCACTGATGTTTTTCTCCACAGCGCTCATGCCGGAAAACTTCATGCCCGACTGGATCGACTATGTTGCCGCCATCAACCCGATCCATTACGCCGTGGAAGCGGTGAGAGCGGTATTAATCGGAACACCCGATTTCGGCATCTATTCAAAGGGCCTGCTGGTACTGCTGGTGTTTGCGGGAGGCACGCTCGCCTGGGCAGTGAACGCGTTTAATTCTTTGCGGGAATAAGAGCCTGCTAAAAAAACAAGGTTATCCCGGCTGTAAGGAGAGATTTTGAGTAATCTCCCAAGGCCCTGCTTTGCACCCCGATAATATCCTGCGCTCTCAGGACAAGCCCTACAGGGAGATTCGAGTTGTTATTCTGGAATGAATAACTGGCGAAGGCCCTCAGCTTATCGTTGATTTCATAGCTCAAACCCAGGGAGAGGGAATTAAACACATTGGCTCGGCGTTGCTGGAAATTGGTAACTGAATCGGGATTGGTGTAGAAGTTAAAAGCGAGGTTGTACACCGCGTTAGCCGACAATTTTGCTGAAAATGACTTATCAAAACGCAGCATGGCGCTATGGCCATTGTAAGCATAGTCGTGCCCTTCGGGCTGCGTATTACGGTTATTGATATAGTCATAGCTCAGCAAAATAGACCGCCCAAGCCCTAATCCCTGATTGAGCGTCAATCCTGTCGAGTACGTCACAGAATCAAAAAAGCTACTCGTATTACTCGTAAAATCTCTATACGATAAATTGAATTTCATTGCTGTCGGCGCGCTTTTTCTTTCCTCGGGCGCTGCAAGCCTACCGAACAGAGAAGGCATCTCAAAGCGCCATATAGTGTCGGTATAGACATTATTCCCGACACTTACTCTTTGCTCATTGAGCAAGCCAGAGATGTCGGTGCGCGTCCCACCCAGCGTCACATTCCTGTTACTGGGACCCCAAGTAACAAATGGGCCAATATCTATTCTTGTAAAATCCGCCTGTGAAAAATGATATATCATGTAAGCAGGGCTTAACATCAAGCCACTTCTAACATTCCTGCTCAACTTATAGCGGTAGGTCATATTCAAAGAAAGATTTGATATATATTCGTAGAATGGGGCCGTTTTATTCAAATTACTATTATTGTCATAAGTCAACGAATAACCCATGTTATAGGTAAATCCGTTGATTTTGCGTTCGAGCCCCGGGATTTTCTTCTCAGCCGTCACCACCAGCGGGGTTACTCCCCCATTCTGTACTATAAACCTGTATTCCTTGAGTGCATCTTCTTCACGGTTCGAGTTTTCATAAAGCAAGGCAAGGTTGCCGCGCGCGCTAAGATTATCGGGGCTCAGGCCAATAATCTGTTGATAGGTCCGCTCCCCCTCGCCCAGTTCACCTTTTTTTGTCTGAATCAACGCCGTGTAAAACAAAGCAACTATATCGCTTGGATTTTTCTGCAGAATATCGTCAAAATGTTTTTTTGCAAGGTCCGTTTTATTTTTCGCGAACAAGTCCCTTGCCACGGCAAGCTCTAATTTATTTCTAATCCGCTCCGCCTCTGCAGGTTCTTTTTCCAGAGCAACAGCCTTGTTATAGGCGTCGACCGCTTTTTCGTACAATCCCTTGTCATCCTGAAGCAGCCCAATATAGAAATAGGCCTTGGCATGATCAGGATTGATGCGAATCACTTCTTCAAATTCACGCAGCGCGTCATCGCGCAACAATTGCCTTGCATAGAGCACTCCCAGGTTAAAATGCGCCGTCAAGTCATTGGGGTTAGCCGCCAAGGTCTTTTTATACCCCTCCCTTTCGTCCGCCAACTTGCGTGCCTCGGCCAGTTTCTCACCGAAAGTATCCTGCATATTGCGAAGAATGGCGGCAGCTTGCTGTCCAGGCGGAGTATTGGCACCCATGGAAATCACCGCCTCCAACTCTCTGGAACTCTCTACATATTTATTTGTCTCCATATACAGCACGCCCAGCCGGAATCGCGCTTCCAAATGGCGCGGCTCAATCTCCAGCAATTTCTTGAACGTAGCCACCGCCTCATCTGGTTGCTTTAATTCACGGTAAATCGTTCCTATATTAAAAAGGGCCATCAACTCATTAGGGTCAAGGGTCAAGACCCCTTGAAACTCTTTCAACCCTCCTTGGAGATCTTTCTTTTCGAGTAACTGAACCCCTTTTATAAGCCCAAGCCTGACAGTGGCCTTGAGCCCAATATCACTTCCCGGCTCAAGCGCAATAGCCCGCTTTAACTGTTCTACAGCAAGCGGAATTTTGCCACTTCTTTCATACACTCTGGCAAGATAGAAGTGGGGCGTTGCACTACCGGGCACAAGCAGCGCCACTTGCTTAAAAACACCCTCGGCATCATCCAGACGATTGAAGTTAAAAAACGCCAGTCCCACGGCGTGCAAAACACGCGGATCATCGGAATAGTCCCTACGCAGCACGGCCCCCAGAGCCAAAGCCTCATCGACATTGCCAGCCTCCGCATATTGCCGGATCTGGATCAGATAAAGGCTTTTCTCTGCACTTCTGGCCTCATCCGTTCCTGGCGATTTGGACATAATGAGCTTGTACTCCTTTGCTGCCTCACCCAGCTGGTTCAACTGCTCATAAGCAAGCGCAAGCGAGGCGCGCACTTTCAAGTTTCCGGGTACAAGCGTTGAGCTTTTCTTGATGTATTCCAAACCCTCATTCGGCTGGTTCTTACGCATGTATATAACACCGATGTAATAAATAGCCTCGGCATTTTCGGGCGCAATCTTGGCTGCAGAATTGAAACTAAGCAGCGCGCCATCCAGATCACCCTTCTCCATCTGTGCTTTACCACGCACTATAGCCTGTTCGAGCTCAAGTGATTCCGGAGGTGCTCTTGTAATGTCAGATCCCGATGGTTGCTCCGCTGCAAAGACGAACTCCACATCATGAAGCAATAAAAGATTCAACAAAAAAAACGGCAGCAGCCTTTTCTTCACGTAACGATCACTCTGACTGCGCGTTCTTTCTGAGACTATGGCATGACAAAATCATTAACTTCCCTCGATTATCCTAGAAACGGCAGTTGAACGGTGTGGAGTGTGCGGTTTTCAGGGTGCAGGGTAAGGCGCAACGACGCGGAATGGTTGTTCCATTCCAAGGAGTTGCAACGCTGCCATGCGCACTGAAAATCGTGCAATCCGCACCGTAGCGGCCTCACCAAACAGATGAGTCCGCAGGGTATGACAAACCCCGTCTAAAACATATTGCTAATCGTCCAAAGAAGCGGTCAACTGCCGTTTCTAGGATTATTATCCACCGTCAATAATAAATATTGATCTTGAGCAATGCCTTCCATCCGTTAAAAGAGAGCCTTAGCCGCTGATAACCCGAACCGTCTTCCGCCTGGTATTCAAGATTACCGGCTTCGGGATCGGAAACACCGCTTACTGCAGGCCTGGGCCGAACAGGGGTATTCATAAATACACCATCAGTGGGCAAAAAATCTCTTTCGATATTATTATTTCTAAACGTAAATTTGCTGAGGCCGTAGCTATAATTTGCCTCAAACCCAAGCGATAGCCATTTCTTAAAAAAAACTTCCCCACCAACCCCCGGCTGCAACATGAGGACCCCCGTAGCTTTCGAGTCAATAACGAAGATCTTCTTGAATGTTGCTGCAGGACCATCCAGATACAGGAATACCCAGTCTTCTCGATAGCCGATATCAAAAATTTCGTGCAGCGATAACCGGAAATACAGATTGTATTTATCAGGCACACTTATCGCGTTGTGTTTCCAGCCCAGGTAAAACTCATTATAGGAAAGCGTGGCCCTTCTGCTGTTTGTAACATTCGCCTCAAATCCCTGGACAGGAAACATTCCATTAATAGTCGATTCCGAAGCACCTTGCCAGGTACTTCCTCCAATCAGGAGCGCATTTTCCTTATCTAGCTTCCATTGAAACTCAACACCTGCCAGAGGCGCATAGTTAATGCTGGGCAGTGGGTTTCTAAAAAACTGGTTTGTAATTCTGGTGGGCGTATCTCCATTCAGTAAATCGGCCTCATACAGGAGCGGTGCCCTGAACACACCTGCGTTCAGCGCTGTAAGATTAGGCGCGTGAATTCCAAGGATGGGTGAAAAACTCCACTGATATTCATCCTGCTTGGCATAGGCAACATCACAGCGCGCTAAAATACCTGCCAGGTATGAAATGAACAGAAAAGAAGCTCTGCGCATCATGCCTCTACGCAACACCTTGAGATATTCCTTTAACAGGGCGCGGCTTGAAGTAGGAAAATACCACGGGTAACGCCATCAACGCCGCCAAACAACTCACCACCATGTATGCGGCGACAAAATACCCCAGCTTCTGGTTGGGAGGGAACTGGGAAAAGAACAACACCAAAAATCCCACTGTAACAATCATCGCATTAAACACGATAGTCTTGCCGACGCTGCGCAGCGTACCCAGCGTAGCAATCCGGTGATCATTTTCTTTTTGCCGCTCGCGGCGGTAGCGGAAAATATAATGTATCGCGTAGTCCACGCCCACACCGATTGCTACACCCGTTGCCAGCGTCGTCGAAACGTCGATGGGGATACCCATGAAACCTGCGCATCCCGCAATCAGCACTGTCGCGAGCGTTACGGGCACGATGGTTACCAGCCCCACGGAAAAAGACCGGAACAGCAGCGCCGCAAGCAGGAATATGCCCAGTTTTGACAGCACCAGCGCCAATCCCTGCCCCCTAATTAACAGCTCTGCCCAAATGAAAGAGTTATTGGCAGAACCCGCCAGATTGACTTTAACATCCAGGCCGGACATTTCCTTCTTCACAAAATCATTGACCCCATCGATGATCACTTTAAGATCACCGGTATGGTCCGTCTTGATAAAAAATGTCACGTTGGCCTGCCGGTAATCATAATCTATGACTTCATTCAGCAACTCGGGCTGCCCGGAGATGGAAAACAAAAAGAGATCTTCGGCAACTTCCGCTTGAGACGCCGGCAACACGTTGTACTGTGGTGCATCCGCATGCAGCGTTTTGTTCATGCTCTTCAAATAATCAACCACGGACAGTGAGTCGCCCACATAAGGCAGGCTTTCAACCTTGGTCTGGAGCGCCTCGATTTTCTTCAGTACCGCGAGCGACTTGAGCGCATCTTTTTGCTTGCCTTCGACAACCACATTCAGGAATATTGTTCCATCGAACTTCTTGTTCAGCATGTCGTTGGACAGCGCCACCTCGCTGTCCTTTTTGAAGTCGCTCATCCAGCTTGAATCTACATGCAGCAGCGTTATGCCATAGATACCCAACACGGTCATCACAACCAGCGCGAGGCTCACACTTTTTTTATTTTTGAGTACGACCTCTCCCCAGCTCACCAAAGTCCGGGTAATCCGGTCCTGCTCCGCATGAACGCGCATTGCGCGCCGCTTTGCCAGATAGTCACCGACCTTCGGCTTCAATTGACACAGCGCGGCGGGGAGAAAGGTCACGGACAGCAGCCAGCAGTATAGGATGCCGAGCACCGTGAATAAACCAAAGGTCTTGAATGGAGGCATTTCCGAAAACCACAGGGAAAGAAACCCTATCGCCGTCGTAAGCGACGTTGTAATCAGGGGAGGGCCGAGCTCCTCCAGCACCTGACTAACAATCACCTTTCCTTCCCTGTAAGGATCGCTTAAAACATTATCGTAATAATTGGTTAACAGATGAACGGCATTGCCTATCGCCACCGCCACCAGTATCACCGGCAACATGGTGGAAATGGTATATAACGGGACATTGAGGACCGCCATCGTCCCCATGGTCCAAATAATGCCAGCTGCCATTATGAATAAGGGCAGTACCACGCCACGCAATGTTTTGAACACAAAGAAGAGGGTAACCATAATCGCCACTATCAGCAGTGGTATCATGACCTTCATGTCCTGCATGGCATAGAATCCCGAGCTGACCTCGATGACCGGCCGGCCTGCCATGTAAAATACATCGGCGTCCTTGCCAGCGGCCGCACCGCTCTTTGCGGATGACTTGTCCTGCTGCGGCCAGTTCCCTTGCGGCCACTGACCCTGCCCACTGCCTTGCGGCCACTTGCCCTGTTGCCAACTGCCGCCACCGGCGGACTGACCACTCCACGAGCCACCCCCTTGTTCCGCGGCGAGTATCCCCTTGATCTGCCAATAAGTCTGATACCGGTTAGCTATCCCCTCTTTGAGTTTGGCGCGGATCATGGCCCCCGTGCCATCCTTGGAAACGATATTGCCTACAAACAAATCGCTATTGCCGTAAACAGCGCTCTTGAGCCGCTCGATACCCGCCTTATCGGTGGGCACGGTTTCCATGAGCCGCTGTGTGCTCAGCTCCGACTCCGTTCCAGTGAACACAGTGGCGGTCGACAGTGAAGCCACATCTATCGTCCGGTTGGCAATCACCCCCGGCAGCGCCGAAATTTTCTCCGTAATGCGCGCAATGCGCGCCAGCGTCTTGGGGTTAAAAATACCCTCTTTTTCATTGACAATACCGATAATGACCGCATCCTTGACGCCAAACACCTCATCGACCCTTTCATCATAGAGAATCGCGGCGTGGCCCTTGGGGAGATAAACACGGGCATCCGTCTCCCAGTGCAGCTTGGGCAATTGAAAAGCAAAAAATACCGTGATTGCGGCGATGACGAGCATCACGCTTTTGGGGAACATCGTAACTGCGGTGTATAACCTGTTCAGCATGGCTGTAACGGCATCCTTTATACAGTGACAGGCTGGCGGGAGTGAACCCGCCAGCCTGTGAATTTATTCTGCGTTGACTTTACATAGCGGAAAACCCGCTCTTTGGGTTTTCCGGTAAAACTTCCGTATTAAACCACACCGTCAGAATGAATATTTAAAATCCATGAAAATACGATCATTATCATGGAAATAACCAAGAAATTGTGGCCTTTGCTGCGTAGCGGCAACAATGGGCGAGATGCCCCCGCCGGGATCGCCAAAAAAGCCCTTTTTGCCCCAAAAGAGATCCATTCCAACCCCTACCTGAAACTTATCGGTCACCTGAAAGGTAACCTTCGGTTTCAGGTAGGATTCACGCATATTAATCAGATATATCCATAGAAATTGCGCCGTGGCGGAGTGCTGCGGAAACTCTTTTCTGCCAAAAAGGTTCAAAGAACTGTCGTTCCGCGCCTGAATCAATTCCGGATCATGATTCAATATTATCCATTGCGTAACGCCGGGCGACAAATCCAGACCGCCTATATTGAAATCCAGCCCCATCCCCCAGCGGATATGATCCCGCTGCAGCGTTCCATTATTATCAAGGTAGCCGTCGTTATTCCTATCCACTGTATTTTTCAATCCAAAATACTTGCCCGTCACATAAGCCGCCTCGCCTTTCAGAATAACCGGACCGAGCTGCTTGACCGCAGTTCCGCCGTACATCGCTATCCTGGTATAGGTTGGATACAAGACAGGATCTTCCTGCTTATCAAGCCTGATCGTTCGAAAAACGGTGGGGAAAAAATCCCATGTGTATAAATAGCTCAGCGACACCTCCGTATTGAAGATATTGGTGGTCGCCCTGAGCCCTACCTCGGAATTCTGTAGCTTGAACGACTGGGGTTTTTTGGTTAATAAATTTCCAAAATTATCTCGTATATCCTGAAGAAGCTCCCATTCAGAACCGCGCGGCGCCGCCTTGTGAAATTGAAGATCGGGGATCAACAAGAATTGATATGTGGTATCGCCGCGATAATGATCCATCTTCAGCGTCCACTGGGATATCCTATAATCCAGCAAATCAGGCAGGATCAACTCCCTGAAGTCGACCGGGTTGACTTCGTCCACGATCCTGACGCCTTCCAGCACACCCCACACGACATACTGCTTACCCAGCCGGATATCGAGGTTTTTCAGGAACACATCAAAATAAAGCTCCCGGGTTGCCGCCACCGGGGAATCTTTCTCATGCTCAAGATTTTCGACAAAAACCAGAGGCTGTTGGGCATCCCGCTGTGACCTTGCTGCAATCGTGCGGTAATCAAATAAATCATAGGCCAGATCATAATAAGCCCAGCCAGCATAGTTAAATTTAACATTCGAACTAAAAGGGTATTGCGCATTCACATAGAAAATATTCCGGACCTTGGTAATGGATCTTGGCTCACGGAACCGGAATGCGGTTTCATTCTTCAAATAACCGCTCACCCTCAGCTTGGACCAAATGGAAGATTTCTCCTTTTGAGCATCGCCCCCCCCCGCTGCCACCCCAAAACCGGCATCTTGCCCTTTGGTCTCATCGGCAAACGCGAATTGATGGCTGGCCATCACAACCGCAACCCACAGGACGGCGGCGTAGTGCACTATCTTTTTTCTATTCAAATCCGATCCTTACATTGATCACAAAGGATAATATGACCTTCGCCGGACACCCCCAAGCCAAACGTAACCAACATTCCCGGTGCAAGCCGCCGTCCACAGCCAGAACAATCCATTTGCCTGTTTAGCTTGATCTCTTCCCATCCCAAAACTGAAGGAAATCTGGGCGGTTGGGATACGGCATTTACAGCTGCTTGCGGATTCGGCACCACAAAATTGTGCCCTGCAGCCTGCCCCTCGGAAAATGCCTCTTCAAGAATCTTACGGATCAGAATCGAGACCGGCACACCCAGATCACTCGCTCTTTGTATCACCCGATCCCTCAGCGTCTTAGGCACCCTGGCACCCAAAAACTCTTCCTTACGCTTCATTGCGACAGACATTGCCTTGTCTCGCATGGCCTGCGCTTGTGTTATCGGCCTCTCACGCATAAACTTACCCTTAATGAATGTATAACAATGAAAAACATATGTTATACATTCATTAAGGGGACGTCAAGAATCTAAAAAAGACATACCACCAAGAATGGTAAAAGAAGAATAAATAGAAAAAACTATCCGGCGGGCTTCAAAACAAGATGCCGTCCCTGAATAAATACTGGAAACCACAAGGCCATCCATGGCTATCTTTGCCGTGAGCTAGGGCCAGTCTGCCATGGATGGGATAGAGCAGAATTCCCTGGCCTGCCCCCCGTAAGAACAGATTCTAAGGGAAGCTACGCGCTGCCCTTCAGGGTGAATGAGACCACCTGAATAGTTAACTCAATCTGCCTTCACTCCAGTCTACGCGGGGAGATTGGGAACATCCATTTATCAGAACACTCCCCGCCACACGCTACAAAACATCCAGCGGTGCGACCTATTTGCTATACCCTTTCTCCAACGTCCTTTCCACAAAAAGGTTATCCTGCAGACCAATATTAATCTCTACATTGCTAACTTCAAACAGAGATGCGTGCAGGGTTTGTACATTCTGAACAACCACCTTATCCCACACCCATGCCGGCCCCACTTTTTGCCAGCGCAAATTTTGCCTTTTCAGTAAATCGCCCCTTTTGTCATAATAATCGACCCTCGCCTTGACACAACCATCCCAGGCAGGCGTCTTCAGAAACCAGGATATACGCTTGCTGTACAGTGGGTTCTTTTCCTTCGGCGTACTTTCCACTACGTAAAACTCGTTATTGTTGGCGGGCTCGATGCGGATCAGTTTATGCTCATCCTCATCCCATGCCCTGCCGCTGATATCGGCATAGGTCAAATCCGACCCCAAAAAACTATCTCCTGGATCCCTGATTGAAACACGCCGTATCTTTCTCAACGCCGGCAAATAAATCCACTGATCGGCATTCTTGTCAGCCTCACGAGTAAATGCCCAACGCATAAAAGCCGCACCCTGGGCATCAGGAGGAAATTCCGTGAAGAGAATCATTTTATCGGCGACACCCTCGGCCCCCTTATAATCCTTCCACAACCGGAGGTAGACATTTTTCCTCTCGCTCCCCGAGCTGTCCTTGAGAATAATCGCCAGCTTTGAACGCTGATCATTACCCGGGTTTTTGTAATCGCAGTTCTTGACGACATCTTCTCCCGTCACAGCCGCTGCACCGTCCTGAGCCGCGTGAACCTGATGCGTAACAGTCACGCTGGACAACAACAATGAAAGTGCCATCAGATAACGATTAATACTGAAATCCATCAATGGACTCATGGTCGACTCCTGTTTTGTTTTATTACGGTTTCATCCCGGCGATCAAAGTGAACGGACTCGGCTCCGGCAGAGACCTGAAGCTCAGGTCACAAAATCCAACCTGTTCGAAATCTATAGGAAATTACCCCGATTGATCAAACCTTGTCAAACACTTTTGACCTTTTCTCAAGTAGCACAGGGGAAAAAGAGAAATGTGATAATCCTAGCTCGTTAAAGAAGCCCCTTGGTAGCGCGAAATCTCGCACATAAAAAAAGAGAGGGGGTTCTAAACCCCTCTCTTTTGGCTACACCACCCGAATTGCTCGGCTATTAGAATGTGGGCGCAGGAGTCCCGAACAGCGCTGCATTATAGGTGCTGGGATCAAACAAAGGCTTTTGCGTCAATGAGAATGTGCTAATCAGGCCAGCAGCGGGGGCCGGGCTAAGATTCTCGTAGGATTGGAAGCCGAAAAGCGTCTGACCCGTACCAATTGATACAGCCTGACCAATGCCGATAAGTTTCACATCATTACCAGCCGCATAGGCCAAGGTCTGATTAGTAGTCCCACCGGGAATGGGGGGTAACGTAAAGCTACCAGGAGCACTAACAATAGTACCCGCACGCTCACGCAGAATAAATTTTTGGCTATCCGTAGCGCCACCACCCACGGCAAGCGAAACATTCTGATCAAGATTCAAGTTCTTGCTTACAACGGCACCCAGCGGATCGGCAATCTGGGTCAGCGCAAAAGAAGTGTCAAACCTGTTAATTTGGTCATTGAGCAACTGGTTTAAAGTCACCTCTGACAGGCCGCTCGCCTGTGCCCAGCCAGTCTTCAGGTCGGTAGTGGCAGTGAAATCGGTCGTGCCCGCTGGAACTTGGGCAGAACCAGGCTGAAAGATCCTCTGGCTATCGATAATACCACCAACTGCCCCACCCCTCACCAAATTCGAATCGTAGAAAGGTAGCGTCGCAGGGGCACCACTGACTGTCTTGTCTGTCACGATGGTTTGAAAATACAAGGTACCGGTAGCCAACTCAGTCAATTGACGCTGGATAAAACCCTTATCAGTAACAAGGGTAACGCAACTCCAACCTGTAGCCGGACATACACTCGCCGCATCGATAGCAATATCACCGTTCGTTACACTCCAACCCGTTTTAGGATCATAGCCCGGCGGCTGTGCCATCGCCGCGCCCGCAAGAATCAGCGCAGCGGAACCTGCGGAAACCATAAATATTATCTTGTTACGCATATCATATCTCCCCAATCAAGACGCCCAATTTAGAGGCAGGCTCTCCGCCCCATCCAAAACACCTGAGTACACCTGTGGACATATTTTTAACATGGGTCGGCGCGATTGTCAAGATCATTAATATGTATCGACCTATTTATGGAAAATCTTTAGGCTGAATATGTGACCATCATCACAAAACACACATCTTACCCTTTATTAATGATGCCCGATGCTACAAAAACATGCAACCGCGAGCCTTGCATCAAGGCTTTTGACCGGACGCTGGTGATGCCCACTACACACAAAAAAACCGGGCATTGCCCGGTTTTTTAAAATAACAAAGGTTAACTAAGCCCACTATTCAGTACTAATAGGCTTGATCTCTGTCTCAGACTGGGGACGGTCAACAAGCTCAACAATTGCCATTGGTGCTTTATCCCCTGGACGAAAACCACATTTAAGAATTCGCAGGTAACCACCAGGACGCGCCTTATAACGAGGGCCAACTTCATTGAACAGCTTGCTTACCACGTCACGGTCACGTACGCGGGCAAACGCAAGCCGCCTTTTGGAAACATTATCGACCTTCGCCAAGGTAATAAGTGGCTCTGCCATGCGACGGAGCTCTTTAGCCTTGGGTAGAGTGGTTTTTATAATCTCATGACGAATCAAGGATGCCGTCATATTGCGGAGCATAGCCTTACGATGGCTGCTATCCCGGCTGAGTTGACGCCCAATATTGCGATGACGCATTTGTATACTTCCTTAACCTGTTTACCCGCTGCCTATTAAGGAGGGGACACTAAAATCGTTTTGAAACTTCAGCAAGAAACCGAGGGAAAGGATATCCCAGCGAAACAAAGACGGAGCGAACCCCTATTACTTTATCTGGTTCAGGCCGACGCCTTTTCTTTCCTCTGAAGTCCTGCCGGTGGCCAATTCTCCAGGCACATCCCCAAGGACAAGCCATGAGAAGCCAAAACATCCTTTATTTCAGTCAAAGACTTCTTGCCTAAATTAGGCGTCTTCAACAACTCGACTTCAGTACGCTGAATCAAATCACCAATATAATAGATGTTTTCAGCCTTCAAGCAATTAGCCGAACGTACCGTCAACTCAAGGTCATCGACAGGCCGCAGCAGAATTGGATCAATCTCCATTTCTTTGATCGCAGCCTGCGCTTCCTCTTTGCCCTTCAACTCCACGAAAACAGAAAGCTGTTCCTGTAATATAGTGGCCGCACGACGTATCGCCTCCTCGGGATCGATCGTGCCATTCGTTTCGATATCAATCACCAACTTATCCAAGTCAGTGCGTTGCTCAACACGCGCACTCTCTACCACATAGGAAACCCTACGCACGGGGCTATACGATGCGTCCAGCTGCAACCGGCCTATCGGATTACCGGCATCCTCTGTATTCAGACGGCTTAGAGCAGGCTGATATCCACGCCCCCGCGAGATACGCAGGGTCATGGCCAGCTCAGCGGGTTTAGTAAGAGTAGCAATCACATGATTAGGATTTACGATCTCGATATCATGAGGCAATTCAATATCTTTTGCCAGCACAACACCGGGGCCTTTTTTTCGCAAATTAACCCACGCCTCATCGCGGCCATGCATACGTATAGCCAAGCCTTTCAGGTTCAGCAAGATATCAATAACATCTTCTTGAACACCCTCAAGGCTGGTGTATTCATGCAACACGCCCTCGATCTCTGCCTCGACAACCGCGCAGCCAGGCATTGAGGACAACAAAATGCGGCGCAACGCATTACCCAAAGTATGGCCAAACCCGCGCTCAAGCGGCTCCAACGTAACTTTGGCGTGCATACCGCTGACCACATGCACATCAACCAGACGCGGCTTCAGAAATTCGAACACCGAACCCTGCATGAAAAATCCTCTCTTACGTTAAGCGTGACGTACTTTGCGTACCCACCAGCCATCCAAAAATCACAAGGCTCGATTACTTGGAATACAGCTCCACAACAAGGTTTTCATTTATATCAGAAGGCAGATCACTGCGCTCCGGAACCGCCTTGAAAACACCCTGCATTTTCTCCACGTCCACATCAATCCAGCCCGCGAAGCCACGCTGCTGGGCAAACGTCAAGGCAGCCTGGATGCGCAATTGTTTTTTAGAACCTTCGGTAACGGCTACCAAATCGCTCGGATTGATTAAATAGCTAGGTATGTTTACCTTCTTGCCATTAACCGTGATCCCATTGTGACGAACGAGCTGTCGCGCTTCGCTACGAGAAGCCGCAAAACCCATGCGGTACACGACGTTGTCCAGTCTTCTTTCGAGAAGTTGCAACAACAGTTCACCAGTGGACCCCTTCCGGCGGTCGGCCTGCTTGTAGCATCCCCGGAACTGCCCCTCAAGAACGCCATAAATACGGCGAAGCTTCTGCTTGGCACGAAGTTGTCCGGCATAATCGGTAAGACGAGGCTTTTTCTGGCCATGCTGACCGGGAGGAGAATTACGCTTCTCAATCGCGCACTTCGCGGTATAACACTTCTCGCCCTTTAGAAAGAGCTTCTCACCCTCACGACGGCACAAGCGGCATTTTGATCCTGTGTATTTAGCCACAGCTACTCTCCAATTTTAAACACGACGCTTCTTCGGCGGCCGGCAACCATTGTGCGGGATCGGAGTAACGTCTGTAATGCTGTTGATTTTAAAACCTGCAGCGTGCAGCGCTCGCACCGCAGACTCACGGCCAGGCCCGGGGCCTTTCACGAGAACGTCTAAGTTCTTCATCCCAAACTCTTGAACAATAGATCCCGCCTTCTCTGCGGCAACCTGAGCCGCAAAAGGTGTGCTTTTACGAGAGCCACGGAATCCCGAGCTGCCCGCAGTAGCCCAAGACAAGGCGTTTCCCTGGCGGTCGGTTATAGTTATGATTGTGTTATTAAAAGAAGCGTAGACATGCGCTACGCCGTCAACCACATTCTTTTTTACACGCTTACGCGTACGTGTGCTGGCTTTTGCCATATCCGGTTCCTAGCTCTATTGAATTATTTGCGTATCGCCTTGCGTGGCCCTTTCCGGGTCCTCGCATTGGTACGAGTACGCTGGCCACGGGCCGGCAGTCCACGGCGATGGCGCAACCCCCTATAACTACCGAGATCCATCAAGCGCTTGATGCTCATGGAGACTTCGCGGCGAAGGTCACCTTCAACTTTTAACTTGGAAACCTCGGAACGCAGCGCTTCGATCTCGGCTTCGGAAAGCTCCTTGACCTTGGCGTTCGGCTTCACTCCCGCTACCTCACAAATATAGCGGGCCCGAGTTGGACCAACACCATATATAGCTGTGAGCGCAATGACAGCATGCTTCTGCACAGGTATATTTACACCGGCAATACGGGCCATTCGTCCTCCTGCTAATACTACCCGGTAAAACTGACAATTATACTTATCTACTAAAAGGAAATCAAGAACAGACTTCCTTCTGAGATCTCAAAACGTTGCTATATATACTCAGCCTTGCCGCTGCTTGTGCCGCGTATCGGCACAGATGATACGCACAACACCCTTGCGACGCACCACTTTACAGTTACGGCACAACTTTTTTACGGAAGCACGAACCTTCATGACTATTCTCCACAAAACATACAAAAGTTACTGGGCCTGTAAACGGGGGCGTTTAAATTCTTTTAACGCAGGAGACCCGATCCACTGTACCCTTTCAGATTCGCTTTTTTTAACAAGCCCTCATACTGATGAGACATCAAGTGAGCTTGTAGCTGGGTCATGAAATCCATTACCACAACCACGATAATCAAAAGTGAGGTGCCCCCAAAGTAGAACGGAACGTTCAACGAGACAATCAAGAACTCCGGCAACAAACAAATGACAGTTAAATACAACGCTCCTGCAACCGCCAGCCGGGTCATGACCGTATCGATATAACGCGCGGTCTGCTCCCCAGGTCGCACACCTGGAATAAAAGCGCCAGATTTCTTTAAATTATCAGCCGTATCCTTGGGGTTGAAAACCAACGCGGTATAAAAGAAACAAAAGAAAATGATGGCGGCTGCATACAAAAATACGTAAACAGGTTGTCCCGGAGACAATACCGTCGACAAGTCACGCAACCAATCCATTCCTTCCCCTTGACCAACCATGCCTGCTATTGTGCCAGGGAAAAGGATGATGCTAGAGGCAAAAATTGGCGGTATAACACCCGCCATATTAACCTTCATCGGCAAATGGCTTGACTGAGCCGCATAAACCTTACGGCCCTGTTGACGCTTCGCGTAATTAACGGTTATCCGGCGTTGGCCGCGCTCAATAAAAATGACACCCGCGGTTACAACCAATGCCATAACAAAAAGAATCAACACTGTCAGCGCATGCATCTCACCGGTGCGCGCCAACTCCAGCGTACCGCCAATTGCCGCAGGCAATCCTGCCGCGATACCAGCAAAGATGATCATGGAAATACCATTACCGATCCCACGCTCCGTGATTTGCTCACCCAACCACATGAGGAAGAGCGTACCCGCGACCAGGCTCAAAACGGCAATGAAAATAAAACCATAGCCCGGCTCGATAACAACACTGATGCCACCGACCTGTTGCTTCTGCAATGCGATGGCGACGCCACCTGCCTGCCCAGCCGCCAAAACCGCTGTAAGATAGCGAGTGTATTGAGTGATCTTACGGCGCCCGGCCTCGCCTTCTTTTTTTAACTGTTCCAGCGTAGGCCACACCACAGCCAATAACTGCAGAATGATGGAGGCGGAGATATAAGGCATAATGCCCAGCGCGAACACCGTGAATCGCGAAAGCGCACCACCAGAGAACATGTTAAACATGTCGATTATGGTGCCGCGCTGTTGTTCAAACAATGTGGCAAGAGCATGCGGATCTATCCCCGGCACAGGGATATAAGCGCCGATCCGGAACACCACTAACGCACCTATCAAAAATAACAGGCGCTGTTTTAATTCAGAAAACTTGCCTGCGCCACCCATACCTGCGGGAGACGTCATACGAGGAACGGCCACTTAATCCTCGACCTTACCGCCAACCGCCTCGATCGCCGCACGCGCACCTTTGGTCACGGCAACGCCACGCAAGGTGACTGGTATCTCAATCGTCCCCGAGAGGATTACTTTGGCGCGCTCTGCCGATTGATGCACAATATTTGCACGTTTCAATGCTTCAAGATCAACCTCACCGCCAACTTTAACCAACTCAGACAAAGTAACTTCGGCTGACTTGCCGGCGCCCAAAGAGGCAAAACCGAATTTAGGCAAGCGGCGCTGCAGCGGCATCTGGCCACCTTCAAAACCGACCTTATGATAACCGCCGGCACGGGCGGATTGCCCTTTGTGACCCCGTCCGCAGGTCTTTCCCAGCCCTGAGCCAATGCCACGGCCAACGCGCTTCGCGTCCTTTTTCTCGCCGATAGCAGGCTTGATAGTGTTAAGCCGCATCACCCAATCTCCTCAGCCTTAACCATGTAGAACACCTTGTTGATCATACCGCGAACACACGGTGTATCTTCAAGTTCCACACTGTGCCGCATACGCCGCAGCCCGAGACCCAACAGGCAAGCTTTATGGCTAGGCAATTTACCGTTACTGCTACGCACCAATGTTACTCTCAGCTTTTTATTACCCGTAGACATGGCTTTATCCCGCTACCTCTTCAACCGTCTTGCCGCGTTTCGCGGCAACAGACTCAGCATCCGCCATCCCAGTGAGGCCGCGTATTGTGGCGCGAACAACATTAATGGGATTGCTTGATCCAATGCATTTGGCAAGCACATTCTGCACACCGAGCACTTCAAATACAGCACGCATGGCGCCACCAGCAATAATCCCAGTACCTTCAGACGCCGGCTGCATGTGCACCTTTGATGCACCAAAGCGAACGGTCACAGGATATTGCAAGGTATTTCCATTTAGGCGTATGGTGCGCATATTTCTACGGGCATCTTCCATCGCCTTCTGAATAGCGGCGGGCACTTCACGCGCCTTGCCTCGACCAAACCCCACCTTACCCTGACCATCGCCGACAACCGTCAATGCTGAAAAGCCAAACTGACGGCCACCTTTCACTACCTTGGCCACTCGTCTAACAGCGATCAGTTTTTCCTGAAAACCATCACCATTCTGAGGCACATCATAATTCGCCATGACCTGATTCCTTAAAATTCGAGACCTTGCTCACGAGCCGCATCAGCCAACGCCTTGACACGACCGTGGTATCTAAACCCGGAGCGATCAAAAGCGATCTTCGTGACACCCGCAGCCAATGCTCGGGCCGCCACGGTCTTGCCCACAATGCTCGCGGCTTCAATGTTGCCAGTGCTTTTAACTGCGCCACGAACCTGTTCATCCAAAGTAGAAGCGCAAGCCACGACTTCAGCCCCGGTAGGCGCGATCACCTGCGCGTATATGTGCCTAGGGGTACGATGAACGCATAGCCGGTGAACACCCAACTCTCTTATTTTCGCACGGGCTTTTTGAGCACGGCGCTGGCGTGATAACTTTTTATCCACGAAACTCACCTTTACTTCTTCTTGGCTTCTTTACGAACAATAACTTCGTCCGAATATTTAACACCTTTACCCTTGTAAGGCTCCGGTGGACGGTAAGCACGAATCTTGGCGGCAACCAAGCCAACCAAATTCTTGTCAATACCTTTAACCAGAACTTCAGTTTGGCTTGGGGTTTCAATCGTAATTCCAGCGGGAGCAGAAAAACTGATCGGATGCGAATACCCAAGCGTCAAATTAAGCGCGGAACCCTGCGCCTGCGCACGATAACCCACCCCTACCAGCTCCAGCTTCTTCTGAAAACCGGCGCTGACGCCGATCACCATGTTATTAATAAGCGCCCGTGCGGTGCCCGCCATGGCATTGGAGAATGTATTGGTGTCACGCGGGGCGAAATTGAGAACCTTACCCTCTTGACGAATCTCAACAACATCAGGCACATCAAACGACAGTGAGCCTTTGCTGCCTTTTACAGTGACGGATTGACCGCTAAGGGTCACCTCAACGCCACCAGGAATAGTAACGGGTTTTTTTGCAACTCTCGACATTACTGCATACCCACCTTATGAGATAACACAAAGGACTTCACCGCCATGCCCGGCAGCACGCGCTGCGCGATCCGTCATCACGCCCTTCGAAGTCGATACGATGCTAATACCTAAACCACCCATCACCTTGGGCAGCTCATCCTTACCACGATAGGCGCGCAATCCAGGCCTGCTAATACGCCGTATCTGCTCGATCACCGGCTTGCCTTGATAATATTTCAGATCAATCACAAGCAGCGGTTTGCCATCCTGATCCTGAACAGAAAAGCCGTTGATGTAACCTTCATCTTTTAGCACCTGGGCAATAGCCTGCTTCTGTTTCGACATGGGCATGCTTACTGCCGCCTTGGAGGCTCCCAACGCGTTACGAATACGGGTCAGCATATCTGCTATAGGATCAGTCAAGCTCATAATTCAATTCCACATTACAATTAAAATTCCGCATCAGCGAAATCCGGTCTTTTACCAACTGGCCTTAACCAACCCAGGAACATCGCCCCGCATTGCGGCCTCACGCAGCTTATTCCGCGCCAAACCGAACTTGCGGTAAAAACCGCGAGGACGGCCGCTAACCTGGCACCGGTTACGGATGCGGCAAGGGCTGGCATCACGCGGCAAGGCATGAAATTTGCGCTGAGCCTCATCACGTTCAGCAGGACTAAGGCTCAAATCAGTAATCTTCGCTTTTAATTCAAGCCGCTGTGCCGAGTATTTCTGGACCGTGCGCAGGCGCTTGACTTCGCGATTAATCATGGACAGTTTTGCCATAAGTCTTCCTTACTTCCTGAAGGGAAAGTTGAAGGCGGCCAACAAAGCGCGACCCTCATCATCGTTTTTGGCTGTCGTGGTGATAATCACATCCAACCCACGCAAAGCATCTATCTTGTCATACTCGATTTCAGGAAAGATGATCTGTTCGCGCACACCCATGCTGTAGTTCCCGCGTCCATCAAAAGCCTTTGGACTGATTCCGCGAAAATCACGGATACGCGGCATGGCAATATTGATCAACCGGTCAAGAAACTCATACATGCGATGACGGCGTAAAGTAACTTTGCAACCAACAGGCCAGCCTTCGCGCACTTTAAAGCCGGCAACGGACTTGCGCGCGAGCGTGACCACGGGCTTTTGCCCAGCAATTTTCATCATGTCAGCGACAGCATTTTCAATGACTTTTTTATCGCCAACAGCCTCACCTACCCCCATATTCAGGGTGATTTTGGTAATTTGAGGCACCTCCATGACGCTCTTATAGTTATACTGCTGCATGAGCTGTTTAACTACAGTGTCACGATAGTATTCTTGGAGTCTTGCCATTCTATTTTTCCGAACTTAGACGTCAACTATTTCATTATTGGACTTAAAGTAACGCACTTTACGCCCATCTTCCAGCACCCTAAAACCAATCCTGTCAGCCTTTTTTGTGACGGGGTTGAACAGCGCAACGTTAGAGACATGGATGGACATTTCTTTTTCAGAGATGCCTCCAGATAACCCACGCGCAGGATTGGGTTTAACGTGCCGCTTCACCATGTTGACGTTTTCCACGACAACGCGGTCATTGATTAAAACGCGCAACACACCGCCTCGTTTTCCTTTGTCTTTACCGGTGAGCACTATGACGTCATCACCTTTACGGATTTTTCGCATCTTTCAGTATTCCTAGCGTTTTACCGAATCACAACACTTCAGGAGCCAAAGAAACAATCTTCATAAACTGTTCCGTGCGTAGCTCACGCGTCACCGGCCCGAATATACGAGTCCCGATAGGTTGAAGCTGATTATTAAGTAGCACCGCGGCATTGCCGTCAAAGCGGATCAATGAACCATCGGGACGGCGCACCCCTTTACGGGTACGAACAACCACAGCGTTGTATACCTCACCCTTCTTAACCTTGCTACGGGGCATGGCATCTTTGACGCTTACTTTAATAACGTCACCGACATTCGCATAGCGGCGATGCGAACCGCCCAGCACCTTGATACACATCAACTCGCGCGCGCCACTATTATCCGCAGCCTCAAGCGCTGTCTGCATTTGGATCATTGATTATCTCCAATCAACCATTCGAGCCTGAATCAACCTGCTCGCTCAATAACTTTAACCAAGCGCCAAGACTTGGTTTTAGACAGCGGACGGCACTGCTGTATCACAACCAAATCACCTTCATTACATTCATTATTTTCATCATGAGCATGCAGCTTCGTAGAGCGCTTAATGTATTTTTGATACAAAGGATGCCGCACATTGCGCTCTATCAAAACCGTGATGGACTTGTTCATCTTATTACTGACAACACGTCCACTCATCGCATGAGATACTTTCGTTTCTTCGCTCATGACACCTTACCTGCTTTCTCATTCAGTATGGTTTTAATACGCGCAATATTCTTGCGAGCTGCATTCAATTGATGAGGCTTGGACAACTGTCCTGAACCTCTTTGCATGCGCAAATTAAATTGTTCACGCATCACATTCAGAAGCTCCTGCTTCAATTCAGCACTACTTTTGCTTCTTAGATCTTTTGCTTCCATCACATCACCGTCCGAACTGTAAAGGTTGTCTGCACGGGCAGCTTGGCAGCAGCCAGTTTAAATGCCTCGCGTGCCACCTCTTCAGTGACGCCTTCCATTTCATATAGCATCCGGCCCGGCTGAATTTGAGCGACCCAGTATTCAACATTACCCTTACCGCTACCCATACGAACTTCAAGCGGCTTTTTGGTAATAGGCTTATCCGGAAAAATGCGGATCCAAACTTTACCACCACGCTTAACATAACGAGTCATGGCGCGGCGTGCAGCCTCAATCTGGCGCGCCGTTATTTGGCCACGACCGACTGCTTTGAGTCCAAACTCACCAAAGCTGACTTTATTACCCGTCGTTGCCAAGCCACGATTGCGGCCCTTGTGTTGCTTGCGGTATTTGGTTTTTTTAGGCTGAAGCATAACCGTACATCCTCATTAGTTGGCGGCGGCCTTTTCAGGGGCGGCGGCATCGGTTTTTTCTCCCTTGCCAAAAACTTCGCCCTTGAAAATCCAAACCTTAATACCAATCACGCCCGACGGGGTATGCGCTTCAGCAACACCATAATCTATGTCGGCGCGCAATGTATGGAGTGGCACTCGTCCTTCACGATACCATTCGGTACGCGCTATTTCGGCTCCACCCAAACGCCCTGAAACTTTGATCTTGATACCAAGGCCACCCAGACGCATGGTATTTGTAACTGCCCGCTTCATGGCGCGGCGGAACATGATCCGGCGCTCCAGCTGCTGGGCAACGCTTTCCGCGACCAAAGTAGCGTCAAGCTCAGGCTTGCGGATCTCCTCGATGTTGATATGAACCATGTTCACATGAACCTTCATCATCGCGGCAACTTCCTTGCGCAAGGATTCGATATCCTCGCCCTTTTTGCCAATCACGATGCCGGGGCGCGCCGTGTGTATCGTAATACGTGCGTTACGCGCCGGACGCTCGATCTGAATTCTGCTCACGGAGGCCTGAGCAAGTTTCTTTTTCAGAAATGCGCGTACGCGCAAATCGGTGTTGAGATACTCGGGATAGTGCTTGGAATCGGCATACCATTTAGATGTCCAATCCTTAACTATGCCAAGACGAATCCCTGTGGGATGAACTTTTTGGCCCATGACTATCTCTCTCTATTTTGCTGCCACAGTCACTGTAATGTGACTGGTACGCTTAAGAATACGGTTGCCACGACCCTTGGCGCGTGCGTGCATCCGTTTTTGTGTCGGACCTTCATCCACACAAATCTTGCACACCTTAAGCTCGTCAACATCAGCGCCATCGTTATGCTCTGCGTTGGCAATCGCCGATTCTAACACCTTTTTGAGAATTGCGGCTGCTTTTTTTGGACTAAATGTCAGCAACTGCAAGGCGCGATCAACGGGCAGGCCGCGTATCTGATCAGCAACCAAGCGGCCCTTTTGGGCCGAAAGCCGCGCATATTTCAACTTTGCAACAGTTTCCATTCCTAACCCCGTCACTTCGTTTTCCGGTCACCGGAGTGACCTTTGAATGTACGCGTCGCAGCAAACTCCCCCAGCTTATGCCCTACCATGTTCTCGGACACGAGCACTGGGATGTGTTGCTTGCCATTATGCACGGCGATTGTCATACCCACCATATTGGGAATCACCATCGAACGTCGCGACCATGTCTTGATAGGGCGCTTGCTGTTGGTGGCAATTGCCGCCTCAACCTTATGAATAAGGTGGGAATCAATGTATGGACCCTTTTTAATTGAACGTGGCACGCTTCAATCCTCTTAACTTCACTTACGACGGCGTACAATCATGCCGACGGTACGCTTATTACTGCGCGTCTTATAACCCTTAGTCGGGGTACCCCAAGGCGAAACAGGATGACGACCACCTGATGTCCTACCCTCTCCACCACCATGCGGATGATCCACTGGATTCATGGCCACACCGCGAACGGTGGGACGTCTGCCGCGCCAGCGCGATGCGCCTGCCTTGCCCAGAGAGCGCAGGTTGTGTTCACCATTGCTCACTTCACCAATGGTGGCCTTGCAATCCACATGGATCTTACGTATCTCACCCGAACGCAAACGCAAAGTTGCATAGCCGCTTTCACGCGCAACCAACTGAACGCCCGTCCCTGCGCTACGCGCAACCTGTGCACCCTTGCCAGGCTTCAACTCGATGCAATGCACCGTGCTACCCACCGGAATGCTGCGCAATGGCAGGCAGTTACCAGCTTTGATGGGTGCGTCCGCACCGGAGACCAGCGTCTCTCCCGCCTGCACGCCTTTCGGGGCGATAATGTAACGGCGCTCACCGTCCGCGTACAACATCAAGGCGATATTCGCGCTGCGGTTTGGATCATACTCAATGCGTTCAATTTTTGCCGGGATGCCGTCTTTATTGCGCTTAAAATCAATGATGCGGTAATGCTGCTTATGACCGCCACCCTGATGGCGCACTGTAATACGCCCTTGGTTATTTCGCCCAGCGCTTTTGGATTGCTTCTCCAGCAATGGAGCATGTGGGGCACCCTTATACAAATCAGGGTTTACCATTTTAACAACAAAGCGGCGCCCTGCAGAGGTCGGCTTTTCTTTAATTAATGCCATTACTATGATCCTTTATACGCTGATCGCCCGTTTACTGCGGTCCCATGAAATCAATATCATGGCCGGGTTTTAAGGTGACATACGCCTTCTTCCAGTTGGAACGGCGGCCTTGCATGCGACCAGCGCGCTTCACTTTACCTTTTACGTTACACACATGCACTGCGGACACCTGCACGCTGAACATTAACTCAACAGCGCCCTTGATTTCAGGCTTGGTGGCGTCAGCGACAACTTTAAACACGAATTGCTTGTTGCTTTCCGCTGTGCGTGTGCTTTTTTCCGAGACATGGGGCGCCAAAAGCAAGCCCATTAAACGCTCCTGATTCATCCCAGTGCCTCCTCAAATTGCCTGACAGCACCTACCGTCATTAAAATACTCCCAAAGCCAACCAAGCTCACAGGATCGACACCCTTGGCTTCGACCACATCAACTCTGTAGACGTTGCGTGCCGCCAGAGAAAGATTTTGGTCGGCACTTTCTGTGACGATAAGCACGTCGTTCAAATCCATATCCTTCAACTTGAGCAGTAATTCGCTGGTCTTGGGGGCGGACACAGAAAAAGACTCGACGACAATGAGCCGACCCTGCCTGATCAACTCAGACAAAATGGCCTGTATCGCACCACGATACATCTTTTTGTTGACCTTTTGCGAATAGTCGGCAGGCACGGCAGCGAAAACCTTGCCACCTTTGCGCCACAGCGGACTGCGCGTGGTGCCGGCGCGGGCGCGGCCAGTACCTTTCTGGCGCCACGGCTTGGCTCCGCCACCACTGACTTCCGCGCGGGTTTTCTGCGCATGGGTGCCAGCGCGGGCACCGGCAAGATAGGCGGTGACCACCTGATGTACCAGCGCTTCACTGTACGGGCGATTAAAGGTGGCATCAGACACCTCTATCACTCCCGCAGGAACACCAGCTTTAAGACTTTGCAATTGTAATTCCATAATCTTTCCTTCACGCACGCGCTTTAACGGCGGGACGAACGATAACATCGCCACCCTTGGCGCCTGGCACGGCACCTTTCACTAATAACAAACCACGTTCGCTATCAACACGCACCACTTCCAGATTCTGAACGCAGCAACGCTCATTACCCATGTGCCCGGACATCTTTTTGCCCTTGAATACGCGGCCAGGTGTTTGACGCTGACCGATAGAACCAGGGGATCTATGAGAAAGCGAATTACCGTGAGTGGCATCACCCATGGTGAAGTTATGGCGCCGGATGGTGCCCGTAAAGCCTTTACCTATGCTGGTGCCGACCACATCAATTTTTTGCCCCGCCTGGAACACGTCCACCTTCAGCTCGGCACCAACATCAATGCCTTCGCCTTCGCTTCCTTCAAGGCGGAACTCCCACAGGCTACGCCCGGCGCCAACCCCGGCTTTGGCATAATGCCCCGCCATGGGCTTGGTGACGCGGGAGGCACGGCGCGTCCCCACAGCGACCTGCAGGCTGCGGTAGCCATCAGTCTCCAAGGTTTTCACCTGGGTCACGCGATTGGATTCAACTTCTATCACGGTGACAGGCACGGATACACCACTTTCAGTGAACACCCGGGTCATCCCGCACTTACGACCGATTAATCCGATTGCCATCTTTAAAACCCTATTCTTAAATAGCAAGCTCTCACCAACTCTTCCTGCGGAAGGTTGGCTGGAGAGACGCTTTTTATGTCAACTTGATCTGCACATCCACGCCGGCGGCCAAGTCCAGCTTCATCAGAGCATCGACCGTCTTATCCGTTGGATCCACGATATCCATTAAACGTTTGTGAGTACGAATCTCGTATTGGTCACGGGCATCCTTATCGACATGAGGAGAGATAAGAATGGTGAAACGCTCTTTCTTGGTCGGAAGAGGAATCGGACCTTTTACCTGGGCGCCCGTGCGCTTTGCAGTCTCGGCTATTTCGCGCGCCGACTGATCAATCAGCCGATGATCGAATGCCTTCAAACGGATGCGTATTCTCTGATTAGCCATTGATATTACTCGATCACCTTGCTTACAACACCGGCGCCGACAGTACGGCCGCCCTCACGAATCGCAAAACGCAACCCCTCGTCCATCGCAATCGGGGCGATCAGGCTGACCGTGA
>LNFM01003836.1_pt1 | contig 51746 bp, 42 predicted proteins | sample 596031 | NCBI WGS metagenome assembly LNFM01 (sample SAMN04254537, study PRJNA301005) | activated carbon metagenome | isolation source: dual media filters at the Ann Arbor, Michigan drinking water treatment plant | place: USA: Ann Arbor | reverse complement strand
GAAGAAGACACGCAACGGGCAAACTCCTGGGAAATATCCCGAGAAACCCAGCCCGCGTGTCGCCAACCGAAGGCGGAGCCGTAACAGCGGTCAGCCCTTCGGCGTCACGGGAACGTCGATCGCCTTCACTGCGCCAGGCTCGAGCGCGCGAGCTTGCGCGCTCTCGAAGAGCGCTGCGATCGCGGCGTCGTCGAGGGCAGGCAACGCCTTCGCGGCGCGGGCTTCGCTCTCGTGTTTCTCGAGCAGGCCGGCGCCGTGCCAGATGCCGCGCTGCGAGCGACCCACGGCGTACTCGCTCGCGCCGAAACCGAGAGCCTCCATCGCGAGTCGGACGAACGCGTGCCCGACGGCGTGCGCGGTGTACCCGCCGAGCAGGCTCACGCTGACGTGATGCGCGACGCGATCGTCTTTGTCCGGCATCACTGTGTACGCGACGCGGAGCCCCGCGGTGGTCGAGCCTACGCGCGGGTCCGACAGATCCATCGGCGCCTTTGCGCCCAGCTCGAGCGCCGCGTCGCGCAGTCGCTGAACCACGCCAGCGAACTCTCGCACGTGCGCCGGCGAGAACACTGCCCGATACACCCGCGCGCGTTGCAGTAGCAGCAGCGCAACGAGCGCGAAGAACACCAGGCCTGCGACCGCGCAGATCTCTCTCATCGCGCCGCCATCCTCCCGACCAACGTGCCCGCGGGCCACGTGGCGAGCGTCGTGCTGCAGGAGCCGTTTCGATACACGCGCAGCGCGCGCTCGCCGTTGGTGTCCGAGCAGAGGACAGCGAAGGTCGGTTCGTTGCGGTCCGTTGGCACGACGTGCGTGATCGCTCTGCACGTCCCGCAAGGGGCAGACGTGATGCGCGTTCCGCGGACAAAAGCCTCGAAGTTTGCGACTTCGCGACCTCGCGGGACCATTGCAACGAAGTGCTGTCCCATTGCGTTGGGAGCGCTCGCGGCCACGGTCTCGAAGAGGCCGGGCGGCGTGTTCATGAGGAGCACCTGGCGGTTTGCGCCGTTCGGCTGGACGCTCACGAGATACTCGCTTTGCTCGAGCACGGCGAAGAGCCTGTGCGGGTCGTCGGGTTCGCTCGCGATCGAGCGCATAAACGCCGAGGCTATCGCTGCAGGAATCCGCGGGGACGACGACGTCGTGATGTCCCGCGAGAGATCGCCGTTGTTGTCTTCGACGTAGAGGTGGTTGATCGCAGAGACCGTTCCGACAGCGACGGCCACGGCGAAACGCGGGGTGCCATCGTTGAACACGAGCGCGTCGCGCACCTCGCCGCCTCCGGGGTACGCCGAGAAGCTGCCGCGAAGCTCGGAGTCGCTCACGGCGAGCGAGCACGCTCCGCGATCACCCGCGGCGAGCACTCGCGAGCCTTGCACGGCGATCGCTCGAATTGGCTCCATCGCGCCGAATCCCCACACGCGCAGCGGGGCGCACCTGCCGCCGCCGAGCGACACTCGCTCGATCCGCGGCCCGCGCGCGTCGTGCACGGCAACCATCACGTGCGGGCTGGCGCACGCGTAGTTGCCGCGCTCGCTACCGACTCGGTCGCTCGAGTTTGCGTCGTACGCAGCGCCATCTGGCGCGACGTACTCGCGCGTAAATTGGTCCCAATCGTGGCAGCCCGCAGCGGCGAGCGCGACGAGCGCGGTCGTCAATCGGCTCAAAACGAACCTCGCGCGCCGAGCTCGAGCCCGTCGCGGCCGAAGGTCGCTGTCGGAACGACGCGCACCATGACAGGCGCCATCACGGCAGCGGCCGATCGATTCGCCTCGTTTTGGAGCACGCCGCCGAGGACCATCCCTGCGCCTGCGACCGCGGTGGTAACCCCCGCGGCGATGTTGACCGCCGCGACGAGGTCGAACGTCCTTCCCTCGTTGACACGGCTTTGCACCGCGGGGTCGAGGTGGCACATGCTGCCTGGCTGGTTGCAGCGCGCAGAGAGCTCTCCGAAACGCTGGTTGCCGAGCACGGCGAAGACGACGCCCGTGACAGTCGAAGCCACGCCGAGGCCCACAGCGACTCCTCCAACTGGAACCCACGCGCTCGAGGCTGGCTGCGCGGGGGCGGGCGGCGGCGCGATCGGCCGTGAGGCATCCGGCGCGCGCGTGCTTCGCTCGCCCATGCTCGCGTCGAGGGCTTGTCGGTCGACGGCGACGGTCTCGACTCCTTGCGCTCGCGTCGAGGAAGAGTCGTTTGCGAAGCCCATCTGTACGGCGCCCTCGAGGCTCACCGGCGCAAACGGAATGCGCACGCGCGTCTCGGTCGCCGCTCGAAGATCGACCTCGATGGTGATGGGCTGCATTCCTTCGGCGCGCGCCTCGATGCGAGCACGCGCAGGCATTCGAGCGAGGGGCTGCGTCCACAGCGCGGGACCCGTACGCTGTCCGTCGATCATGACCTCGGCGCCCGGAGGAGCTCCGGTCACGACGAGCGACACGAACGCGACCGAACCGACGAGCGTCGCGGCCTCTTCTCGGGCGCTCTCTCTCGTGACCTGATAGCGCGGCTCGGTCGCGGCGCGACGGTTGGCGTCCTGCGCGGCGCGACGCAGCTCGTTGTATGCCTCTGCGAGGCGGCCGAGTCTGCGCAACGAGCGGCCGACATAGAGCCTGGCGTTGGGCGAAGGCGCGACGTCCAACACGCGTCGAAACGCGACGAGAGCCTGCTCGAATCGACCCTCGTCGTAGCGCTGCCGACCCTCGGCGAAGATCGTTGCGGCGTCCGCCTCTTCGCGTTCGGGTGGAGCGTCGGCGATTCGATCAGCGAACGCGGCGGGCGACCAGAGCACAGCGACGAGCGCGGCTGCGATCGGCAGAACACGAGGCGCGGTCACAGGGTGTCGAAGCTCCGCTCGCCGGGCGCATGGCTTGCTCCGGTTGCGCCAGGCGCGCCGTTTCCGCCGTTTGCGCGTTGCGGCTGCGCCGAGCTGTCGCGTCGAGCGCTCGCCGGTGCGGTCGAGGGCTCTGTCGATGGCGCCGTCGAGGGCGCCGTCGAGGGCGCAGGGGGCTCGAGCACCCGGTTGGCGGCGGGTGTTGAATTCGTGTGCGTGCTGTCGACGGCTTGCGCGGCCTGCGGTTGTCGCGTGGGGTTTCTGGGCTCGGTCCCCCGCGGCGCAGGGCGCAGCGCTCGTGCCGTCGCTGTCGGATCCGCGGGGCTCTCTGGCTGAGGGCGAGCAGCGAGCGTCGGCGCGAGGGGCAGCGCCTGCGGGGCGACGATGGGCGCCTGGCTTCGCTGCGCCGCGCCGCGACGGGCGCGAACGACGGAGCCGAGCGCCACTGCGCTGAGGGCGCCGATCGCGAGAAACGCGAAGCCTACGCCGTGCATGCGCCGTCGATTGATGGACGGCGCGAACATCTGCGCGCCGTTGTCTGCCGCGGTCGCGCGCGGATAGGCCGTTGTGTATGGCGCGGAGATCACCACTGGAGGCACGGGATGCGCAGGTGTCGGGAGCGACACGGGCTGCGGGATGTGCTGAACGAGGGGCGCTCCTGCCCCTGCGCCGCTCCACGTGAGCGCCTCGGGCGCGGCGGGCGCGGCCGACGGAATGTGCATCGCGTGTGACGCGTGCGGAGTGTGCGGGCTGTACGGAGTGTGCGGGGTGTGCGGGGCTTGTTGAGCCGCCGCGCCGTACGCGGGGTGCGCGTGCGCGCCGTGCTCCGCCGCGGAGATCGTTTGCATGCTGCCGAACGCGAGCTCTGCTGGGGTGATCCTCGCGATGCCGAGCGCTTGGGCGAGGCCCTGCGCGAGCTCTTTTCCTGTGGCGAAGCGCTGGGCGCGATCGCGGTTGAGCGCGCGCGACGTCCACGCGTCGAGGGTCGGCGAAAACGTCGGATCCACCGACGATGGTGCGGGAATCGGCGCGGCGAGCACTGCGTACAACACCTGCGCGAGCGTCCCGAGGTCGAACGGAATTCGCCCCGTGAGCATCTCGTACGTGATGACCCCGAGCGACCACAGGTCGCTGCGCCCGTCGAGGTTGGGCTCGCCGCGCGCTTGCTCGGGCGACATGTACACAGGTGTCCCGAGGAGCGCGTGCGCGCCGGTGAGCGCGCCGTGCTGCGTGACGAACACGTTGTCGGTGATCTTCGCGACGCCGAAGTCGAGCACCTTGACGAGGGCGCTTCCGTCGTCGTCCTGGACGATGAAGCAGTTTTCCGGCTTGAGGTCGCGGTGCACGATGCCGGCGCCGTGTGCGATGTCACACGCGGACGCGATGTGCTGCACGGCGCGCGCGACGAACGCGCGATCCGGCCTGGGCTGCTTCTCGAGCAGGCCGGCCAGCGTTTGCCCTCGAAGAAACTCCATCACGAGAAACGGGCGGCCGTCGGAGGACACGCCGTAGTCCTCGACGCGAACGATGTACTTGCTGCGCAGCTGAGCGGCGATGCGGGCCTCGCGGCGAAACCGAGCGACGAGGTTTTGATCCTGCGCCGCCTCGGGCTTCATGAGCTTGATGGCGACGTCGTGCCCGAGCTGCGCATGACGGCCGTGCCAAACCTCGCCCATCGCTCCCTCGCCGATGGGGGCGAGGAGCTGCCAACGATCACCGAGCAGTGCTTCTGGAGGACGTTGCATCGAACCGTCGAGGCGCACACAAACGTGCAGCGGAGGGAGACTAATTGCCGTGGGCAGTACGCGCAACGAAACGGCAGACGTGCGGTGGACATTCCATGTCGATCGATCGACGGGGGCGGGTAGGCCGCGGGCGGACGATGTGGGATTCGCCCCGGAATTCCAGCGGAATTTCGCGCCACACAATCGCTGTGGTTTCGGGTGGCACAGTCGGGCGCACAACGCGCGGCGAGGCCACGCGAGCCTTCGATCGCTGGGCGCGAAGCGAACGAGCGACCGCGGGCCGACGCGCTCGTCGCGCGATGCGACGGGCTCGCGCCCAGCACCTTCCCCTCGACGATCGAAGGTGCGGACCGAACCCCGCGCCGCCCCTGTTCAGCTCGATCCATTGATCGAGTGCTTCGCCTCCGCCGCGCGAGGATCACGCGACGGGAGGCGACTACTTGCTCTCTTCGAACTCGGCGTCGATCACGTCGCCCTTGCCCTTGCCGCCGCTCGACGGACCGGCGCCTGCGCTCGGGCCGTCTCCGCCAGCGCTGGGGCCGCCTTGTCCAGGACCGCCTGCGCTCTTGTAGAGCTCCATGGCGATGCGCTGCATCTCGGCCTCGAGCTTCTTCATCGACTCTTCGATGGGGGCCATCTCGGACTTCTCGAGCGCTCCGCGAAGGTCCTTCACGGCGCCTTCGAGGGTGCTCTTGTCGGCGGCGTTGAGCTTGTCGCCGGCGTCCTTGAGCAGCTTCTCGGCCTGGTAAGCCATGGCCTCGCCCTTGTTGCGGGCCTCGGCCTCGTCCTTTCGGCGCTTGTCCTCGGCCTCGTGCGAGGCCGCGTCGCGCACCGCGCGGTCGATCTCGTCCTTCGAGAGGCCCGAGCCGGCTTGAATCGTCACGCGCTGGTCGCGGCCGGTGGCCTCGTCCTTGGCGGTGACGGTCAGGATGCCGTTGGCGTCGATGTCGAAGGTGACCTTGATCTTCGGAACTCCCTGCGGCGCCGGCGGAATTCCATCGAGCACGAACTTGCCGAGCGTCTTGTTGTCGCGGGCCATCGGCCGCTCGCCCTGCAGCACGTTGATCTCGACTTGCGGCTGGCTGTCGCTCGCCGTCGAGAACACCTCGCTCTTCTGCGTCGGAATCGTGGTGTTGCGCGAGATGAGCACGGTCATGATGCCGCCGCGCGTCTCGACGCCGAGCGAGAGCGGCGTGACGTCGAGGAGCAGCAGGTCCTTCACGTCGCCCGTGAGGATCGCGCCCTGCACCGCGGCGCCGATCGCGACCACCTCGTCGGGGTTGACGCTCTTGTTCGGCTCCCGGCCGAAGTAGTCCTTCACGCGCTTCTGCACGAGCGGGATGCGCGTCGAGCCGCCGACGAGCACGACCTCGTGGATGTCCGAGGGGCGCTTGCCCGCGTCGGCGAGGGCGCGACGGCACGCTTCGAGCGAGCGCTCGACGAGCGGCTCGATCATCTGCTCGAGGCGAGCGCGCGTGATCTTCACGTTCATGTGCTTCGGACCGCTCTGGTCCGCGGTCAGGTACGGGAGGTTGACCGTGGTCTCGCTCGCGGCCGACAGCTCGATCTTCGCCTTCTCGCTCGCCTCACGGAGGCGCTGCACGGCGTTGCGATCCTTCGCGACGTCGATGCCCGACTCCTTTTTGAACTCGGCGACGAGGTAATCCATGATCGCGATGTCGACGTCGTCTCCGCCGAGGTGCGTGTCGCCGTTGGTGCTCTTGACCTCGACGAGGTTGGCGCTCACCTCGAGGATCGAGATGTCGAACGTGCCTCCGCCGAAGTCGTAGACCGCGATGAGCTCGTCCTTCTTCTTGTCGAGCCCGTACGCGAGCGCGGCGGCGGTCGGCTCGTTGATGATTCGGCGAACGTTGAGGCCCGCGATCTTGCCCGCGTCCTTCGTCGCCTGCCGCTGCGTGTCATTGAAGTACGCCGGGACGGTGATGACCGCGTCCGTGACGGTCTCGCCGAGGTAGTCCTCGGCGGCCTTCTTCAGCTTCTGCAGCACCTTCGCGCTCACCTCGGGCGGCGAGAGCTTCTTGTTCTGTACGTCGAACGCGGCGTCGCCGTTGTCTTGGCGCGCCACGCGATACGGGACGCGCTTGCTCTCTTCCGAGACCTCTTCGAAGCGGCGCCCGATGAAGCGCTTCGCCGAAAACACCGTGCCCTCGGGGTTCATCACCGCCTGGCGCTTGGCCGGCTGTCCGATGAACACCTCGCCTTTGTCGTCCCAACCCACGACCGAAGGCGTCAGCCGAGAACCCTCCTCGTTGACGATGACCGTCACGTCCGTGTGCTTCGCACCTTCCATCACGGCGACCACGCTATTGGTCGTTCCGAGGTCGATTCCGATGACCTTGCCCATGTGAGAAAACCTCCCGTCAGAGATTCGAACGGCGCGCGGACCATGCAGCAGTTGCCACAGGAAAACCAGCGCCGTTGCATTGCTTTTTTGTTTTGCGGTGGCCGAAACTATCCACCTCGATCGCGGCGTCAACCGTCCTCGGCGCGAACCTTGCCCTAGCGGTGTGGTGCAGGGGACAGACAACGACAAGCGCCGCGAGCGTGACCGGCTCGCTACTGACACGAAGCGTCGGTGATCTCACGGCGAAAATCACCGCGGACCACCGTCAGGCTGCCCCGCTCTCCCACGCTCACCGAGGGGCGCGTCCGTCCGGGGAGCGCAACGATTTCGCGTCGGGTTCCGCTTCGGCAGCGCACCGTCCAGCCCAACGTCTCACCGTCGCTCTCGCCTGGGCGCGCGAGGACGACGCGCGCGAGCTCGAATCGCGTGTCGACGATTCCGATCGCGTCGCGGATCGATGGCCGTCGAACGCGCGCGAGGCGAGCGATGCCGGCGACGAGCAGCCCGACCAGGAACAAGGACGACGCGATCGCGCGCAGCGCCTGGCGCTTGTGCTCCGCGCGAGAAGGGCCGCTCACCCTCCGAGCTCTTGCAGAATTCGCCGCGCTTCCTCGGTGCCCGTCGTTCCCGGAGCGGCGAGGTCGGTGAACCGTCGGTAGTGTTGCCGCGCGACGTCGCGACGGTTCGAGCGAAACGCGACCTCGCCCGCGAGCCTGTGCGCCTCGGCGAGCCACGCCGGCGGCGCGGGGAGATTGTCTCCGATCCGACACGCTTGCTCGAGCTCTCGCAGCGCGTCGCTGTCTCGGCCCGCGTCGGCAAAGAGCCTCGCGTACCGAGAGCGCCACTCCGCTCGGTCCGGAACGATCACCAACGCTCGACGATAGAGCTCGAGCGCCGCCGCCGGTTGGCCGAGCTGCGAGTCGGCCTCGGCGTAGGTCACCATCGCGTCGGCGAACGTCGGATCGAGCTCGAGCGCCCTGCGCGCATCGAGCAGGGCCTCTCTCGCGTTGTGCTGTCGGACCCGGATTTCGCCGCGGATCCAATACCCGCGCGCGTACGTCGGGTCGAGCGTGACCGCCTGCGCTGCGTGCTCGGTGGCCCGCGAAAACTGGGCGCGAAGGAGGTTGGCCTCCGCGGCGTACGCGCGAAAATCCGCGCGCGTCGAGTCGAGCTCCGTCGCGCGCTCGAGCAGCCGAATCGCGTCGACGATGTTGCCTTTGCCGAGCCGCGCGCGTCCGAGGACGTAGTGGCCCTCGGCGAGGTTGGGGTTTTGCTCGACGACCGTCGCGACTTGTCGATCCGCGTCCTCGAGCGCGCCCGCTGAGAGCAGCGCCGCCGCCAGATTGACGGTGAGCTCGACGTTGTTGGTGTCCCGCGCGAGCGCGGTGCGGAAGATCGACACCGCGCCTTGCGCGTCGCCGCGCGCCTGCAAGAGCAAGCCACGCTCTTGCAGAAGACCGGAGTATTCGGCGTCGCTGCGGGCGATGTGGTCGAGCTCGCGCCCGGCTTCGTCGAAGTTGCGTCGGCGTCGAAGGATCTGCGCAAACAGCATCCGCGTTCGCAGATCGTCGGGGCGCCCCTGCACCGCCTGCCGGAGCTCTGCTTCGGCTCCCGCGATGTCCCCGCGCGCGACGCGCCCCTCGCCGAGGGCGCGATGAATGGCCGACTGGTCTGCGACGCGTCCTCGGGCTCGCTCGAGCACTTGCTCTGCTTCTTGCGGTCTCTGCGCGGCGAAGAGCATCGACGCGAGCGTCGTGTACGCCTCGAGCATCGTGTCGTCGAGCCGAGTCGCCTCGCGGAGCTCTCGCTCGGCGGCCGGGCGGTTGTCCATCGCGAGCAGCGCCTTGGCCCACCAATAGCGAACCTTCGCGTCGTTGGGATGGGCGCGCGAGAGCGCCTCGAGGCGCGGCTGAGCCTCGGCGTGTCGACCGAGCGCGATGAACGTCATCCCCACGCCGATCGCGGCGTCGACGTCGTTGGGGTCCGCCGTCGCCGCAGCAGTGAACTTCGCCAGCGCGTCGGAGAACGCACGCTGTCGATACAAGATCCTGCCCGCGCCGATCAGCGCGCTCGGCGCGCGTGGGTCCGTCGCGAGCGCGCGCTCGTACGCCTCGCGCGCAGGGGTGATTCGATCCGCAGCAAACTCGATGTCGCCGATGAGGACGGCCGCTTCGACCTTCTCGTCCGTTGACGCGTCGCGCCCGAGCGCTTCGACCTGACGAGCGAGCTCGACGGCGCGCGTGGTCCGCTCGGAGTTCGTCGAAAAGATCTTCGCGGCGAGCAGCCGAATCCCGGCGTGGCCCGGCGCTTCAGCGATGAGCGACTCGGCCTCGCGGAGCGCCCCCGGACGGTCGTCGCTGATGTACATCGCTCGCGCGAGTAGAAAACGTGTGCGCGTCGAGCGCCGCGACGTCGAGGCGGTCCGCGCCTTGTCGAGCGCGTCGGGCGCGTTCGAATCGATCGCGGCCATCACTTCGACGTCGAGCGCCGCGGGCTCTGGCGAGCGCAGACGACGCACTCGCTCGGGATGGCCCTGCATCAGCTCGCGCGCTGCCTGCGTGGCGGCGACGTATTCGGTGCCAGGTCGCAGCGTAGGCAGCCTCTCGTAGAGCGCGCGAGCGCGACCTGCGATGGCGGCGTCTGTCCCGAAGCGCGCGAGGACGAAGTAGTTGGCGAACGCCGCGTACGCGACGAGCTCCGGCTCTTTGGGGGTCTGCGCGATCTGGTCGTCGAGCTGTCGAAGCGCGCGACGAGCGGCCCCGAAGGTGTCTTGCGTCAGCAGCCGACGGGCGCCCTGAATCGCGGTCTGGGCGGCGGCGCGTCGTTCGGCGCCGTGCAGCGCCTCGTCGATCGCGGTCGCTCCGAAGGGGCCGAGGCTCGTAAACGACAGTCCCGCGCCGACGAGAATGAAGCTCCCGAGCACGCCGACGACGATGAACAGTCCCTTGCGCTTGGGCGCGACGGGCGCTTTGCGACCAGCGTCCGACGGGCGCGGCGCAGAGGTCGCAGCGGCCACCGGTCGCGCGGGTCCGTCGGTCTCGATCGATTTGCTCGAGGATCCATCGCCGCCTTCGACCGGGATCTGATCGAATTCGTCGCTCTCTCCACCGGCGTTCGGGGGGCGGTGGTCGCCGCCGAAATCGATTTCACCGAAGCCCATTCCGCCGCGCTTGACCGGCGATTCGTTGGGCGGCGGCGGCAGGGGAAGGTCGAAGCCCTCAGCGAGCGTGGGCGCGGTGTTTCCGCGTTGGGGCGTTCCGGGACCGGCGCTGATCGCGGCCGGAGACTTCGGTGGCGTGACTCCACCCGCCGGGGTACGCGGAGCGGTGCGGGTCACCTCGAGGCCGGGCATGCTCGGGCGTGATGGAGGAGGAAATGACGCGGGCCCTTCGGACACGTCCTGCGCTTGCTCGGGCACGGGCGCCTCGAACACCATCGATGGTGCTCGATGCGGTGGGAGCTCTGGAGCTGCGTCGAAGTCGAGCTCCTTCGGTCCCGCCGAGCGAGGCGCGTTCTTTGTCGGCGGCGGAGCAGGCGAGGCCGTCGCGGACGCCGGTTTCACCGCGGTCGGTGGTCGCACGGCTTCCATGCTCGGCAACGAAATCGGGCCTTCGCTCGTCGCGAAGGGATCGGGGGCGGCCATCGGCGCGCTCGGCGTGGGAATCGATACGCGACCGTCGAGGGCGCCCGATTTGGCTCCAGGGCCAGACGCTGGACCGTCGAGGTCGAGGTCGAGGGACATCGAGATCGCCGATGGCGGTTTCGCCCCGCGTGACGCGTCCACGCTTGGTGCTTTCGCGGCGGGCTTCGAGTTCGGCTCGCCGGGCGTCGAGGGAAGAGGCGCCAGGATCGACGGCAAACCCGACGGAGCGGCTGGGAGCGGCGCGGAAGCAGATGGGAGCATCGTTCCCGCTGCCGAGGGCAACGACGCTCCAAACGCTGCCGAGGGCAACGACGCTCCAAACGCTGGCGTCGGCAACGCCGCGCCGGACGGCGCCGGCAATCCCGCTCCAAACGCGGGCGAGGGCAACGCAGCGCCAGCGGGGGTCGGCAGCGCCACGCTGCTCGCTGAGGCTGGAAGCGCCGGTCCAAACGGGTCGTCGAGGTCGGAGTTGCTCTTCGCAGCTGGCAAGAAGAGCGAGTCGCTCGTGGCGGGTGACGGAAGCTCGTCCAGCGAGAAGAGGCTTCCGCCGGTCTTTGCGGCGGGCAACGCCGCTCCGCCAACGGGCGCGGGTAACGCAGCTCCCCCCGACAGCGCAGGCAGCGTCGTGCTGCTCCCGAGCGAAGGCAGCGCTGCTCCACCGGAGATCGACGGGAGATCGTCGCTCGTCGCTGCGGGCTTGGGCAGGGCCATCGTCGCGCTTCCGTCCGGCAACACGAAGATCGACGATCCGCACTTCGGGCACCGGGCGCGCATCCCCGCCTTGGGGATCCTTCGCTCGTCGGTGTCGAAGCTCACCTGACAACTAGGGCAACGGACCTGGATCATTCGTGCGTTCCTCGGAGCGGCGGAACCGTCATCGGCTCACGCGGTGCTTTCCTGCTTGTTTGGCGCGGTACATCGCCTCATCCGCGCGTTGAAAAAGTGTGTGGATATTGTCGGCGTCCCGCGGGTATGCGGCTACGCCGATCGAGACGCCGACGCGAAGGATCAGGCCATCCTTTTCGTAGGGGTGCGATCCGATCACGTCGAGCACTTCGCCGGCGATCGACGCTGCGAGCTCGACGTCCGCGCCGGGGATCGCCGCGGAGAACTCGTCGCCGCCGAAGCGCGACGCGATCGCGCGCTTGTCGAGAACGACGCCGATGCGCTTGCCGGCTTCGCTGATCACGAACGCGCCGTACGCGTGGCCGTGGGTGTCATTGACCTTCTTGACGCCGTCGAGGTCCATCACGAGCAGGCCGAGCGGCGCGTTGCGTTGTCGCGCGGCGTCGAGCATGAGCGAGAACTCTCGGTCGAAGCGGCGGCGCAGCAAGAGCCCGGTGAGATCGTCGATGCTGACGAGGCGCTCCATCTGCTCGTCGTACGCGGCCTCGATCGCGTCGTGCATCTCGAAGCGAAGCATCGTGCGGCCGAGGGCGATTCGGTCGTTGGCCCGGAGGATCGCGTCGGTGACGCGCTTGCCGTTGATTACGACGCCGTTGGTGCTGCCGAGGTCGACGACCGCCCAGGAATCACCGCGGTCTTCGAAGCGCGCGTGGTGCCACGAGACGCCGGCGTCCGAGAGGTGAACGTCGGCGTCCGGCGCGCGGCCCGCGACGATGTTGTGATCCAGCCGCCGACGGGCCCCGAGCTCGTTGCCGGCGATCACGACGAGCACCGGGCGCCGCTCGTCGCGAATCGAGCGATAGAGCTCGTCGCGCACCGACGCTCCCTCGTCGAGCTTCAATGTCCTCAGCGAGTCGTTGGGAACTCCCGAGCGTGATCGCGCGTCGCCGCCTTGCGACATAACTACGATCGACGGTACCACGCCCACGGTGTCCGAGCGGAAATCCCCTGCAACCGTCCTCGCCCCCGCCGCGCTCTGCGCCGTCGCAGCCGTGCTGGCCCCGCGCGGCTCGCTCGCGCAAACCGCGCCCCCCACGCCGCAAGCGGTGGCGCAGCCACCGGCAGAGTCCTCACGAAGGCTCGAGCCGAGGGCGCGGCGTCTGTCCAACGGCATGACCTTGGTGAGCGCGCAGAGCGCCGGCGCGGCGGCGGTCGTGCTCGCTGTTCCTGCGGGGAGCGCGCGCGGAGATCAACCCGAGGCCTCGGCCGAGCTCGTGACGCGGCAGGCTTCGATCGAGCGCCCCCGCTGCGAGCGCGCTGGGCTGAGCTCGACAGTCGTCCGTGATCGCGCTTGGGCTGAATTCGTCACTCGCGCGCCCGCCGCGTCGCTCGAGCTCGCGCTTTGGCGCGAGGCTTCGAGGCTCGACGCGCTCGAATCGAGCGAACCGTCGGCGATCCGCGCGCTTCATCGCGCGGCGTTCGACCCCAGCCACGCGGTGCTGGTCGTGATCGGCCCGAGCGACAGCGCGACGCTCGACGCGCTCGTCGATCGAACGGTCGGGAGGATTCCCTCGCGCTCGACACCCGTGCCGACGCTCGCTCGCGACGCGGACCCGCCGCCAGCCTGGCAGCGCACGGGCGACGGAGGGTGGGCCCGGCAGTGGTCGGTCGTCGGCGATCGTACGCCCGATCACTACGCGTTAGAGTTGATTTCATGGGTGCTCGCTGACGGGCGCGGCGCGCTCGTGCCGGGCTTCGTCGCTTCCCGCTCGGTGCGAGGCGCTGTGCTCGTCGAATCCTTCGTCGACCACGAGCTCGAGCGTGATCGGTTTCATCTCGCGCTTCGCTACGCGGCGCCGCAGGCGCAACGGCCGCCGCTCGACACGCTCGTCGACGAGCTGTTGTCGCGGCTCGCGCGAGAGGGCGTCACTGGCGTCGAGCTCAACCGCGCTCGCGAGCGCTGGCGCGTCGCGTGGCGCGAGGGCGAAGGCTCGATCGAGCGCCTCGCTCTGCGATGGGCGCGCCTCGAGGCGCGCTGGGGCAACGCGCGCCTCGCCTTCACCGAAGAGGACCGCTACGACGCCGTCACCGTGCAGGACGTCCTTCGCGTGATCAATCAGCAGCTCGTCCGCCCCGCGACGAACGCGACCCAGGAGGCCGCGCGATGAATCGACGCGTGCGCCATTTCGCCGCGCTCGCCGCGCTCGTCGCGCTCGCCGCGTGCTCGTCGCGCGCACGACGGACGACGAGCGCCGCGGCGTCTACCGCCGCAGCGACCGAGGGCGCGACGAGCAGTTCCTCTGGCTCGAGCGGGCCTCGCGAGCCGGCGCCGGTGCGGCTCGCCGCGCCGACCGCCGCGGACCGAGCGCTGCGCGCGGTCGAGCAGCCGACCCGATGGACCACCAACAACGGTGTCTCGATCGAGCACCGTCGCTTTGCGCTCGCGTCCACGGTGCATCTGCGGCTCGTCGTCCGCGGCCACAGCGCCGACCCAGCGCCCGGCGCCGCGATGCGCGAGGGGCTTCGCCTCGCCGCCGCGCTCGAAGCAGGAGCGACTCGCCGCAACGCCGCGCCGCTGTTCTTCGAGGCGCTCGATCGGCTCGGAGCCGAGCTTCGAGTGGACGCTGGGCGGCAGGGTCTCGTGCTCTCGCTCGACGTCGCGTCGCGCAACGCGGTGGCAGCGATTCGACGGCTCGGCGAGCTCGCGAGCGAGGCCGCCCCGTCGCGTGAACTGCCGACGTATAGCGAGTGGGTCGCCCGTCGACTGCCGTCGAGTCGCGCGCGCAATGACGCCAACGACGCCATCGTCGTCGCTCGTCGCGCAGCCATCGGGTTGCTTCGAGCGACGGACGCCCCTTGGTCTCCGCGCGAGTGGAGCGACGCCGCGTCGAGCTGGTCCTGGGGACCGGCGACGGCCGAGGACAACGCGGGTCGCGCGCTCGTCCGCGCGCTGTTTCGGGCGGGCTCGATGACGCTGGTCGTAGCCGGAGACATCTCCCTCGAAGACGCTCGCGCCGCGCTGACCGAGCGTTGGAGCTCCGTGGCGCGCGGCCCCGGCCTCTCGGTTTTGCTCGTGACCTCGACGCCGTCGAGCGACGGGTCGCAAGCGTTGCGCGTCGAGGCGGCGGTGGCCCAGGGCGCGAGCCTCGCGGTGGGGGTTTCGCTTGCGAGCGACGGGAGTCCCGCGACCGTCGTCGCGCTGCGCGTGCTGGCGCCGGTGCTCGAGCGGTGCGCCGCGCGCGACCTGCGCGTGTCGTTCTACGACGACCCCGCGCGGCCCATCGTCGCGATCGCCGCAAACATCACGCCGACGATCGCCACGGCTGCCCTCGTCGCGCGCGTCGAATCGCTGCTCAACGAGCCGACACGGGCGCTCGCGGGCGCCTGCGCCGAGGGCGAGTTTGCGTCCGCGCGCAACGCGCTGATCGACCTCGCCGAGACCGACGACAGCGAGCGCTGGGCTGACGCCCGCGCGTGGGCGAGGCACGATGCGATCGACCCGATCGACCAGGAATCGATGAGGTCGGCGCTCGCAGCGCTCGACCTCGAGCGCGCCCGGAGCGTGTTTCGTACAGCGGTTTCGCGCGCCGTTCGCTCGGTGGTGATCGCGGGGCCGCTCGGTCTCGAAGGGTCGCTCTGCGCTGTCCCCGGCGTTCGCTCGGTCCGCGTCGGCGCCGCCGATCGCCCCTGTCCCCGCTGAGCGCGCGGCTCGCGCTCGCGCGCAGCTCGGGCATACTCGCGGCCCGCATGAAGCTACGCAACTCGAACATCGCGATGATCGCGGTCGCGCTGAAGGCGCTCTCCGCGTGCACGGGCTCTTCACAGGCGATTCGCCAAGACCCCACAATTCAAGACCTTCAGGACGCCTCGACGAGCGCTCCTGCCGACGCGGCTTCGGACGCCGCGACCTCCGCTGACGCGGCTCCCGCGCGAGCTCCGTTACCACCGACCGCCTGGCGTCCGCTCGAGGGGCCGGCGATGCAGCAGCTCTTGAACCTGCATCGCGCCGCGGCGCCGTCGCTGTCGAGAGACGGGCGACAGCTGGTGTTCTTGTCGGACGCGCCGGGCATCATGCAGCCGTTCACGGTGGCGGTCGGCGCGCAGCCGGCGGGCGAGGCGCAGTGGCGAAGGCTCGCCACGATCGACGATCGGGTGCACTTCGCGCGGTACGCGCCGGGATCGCGCGCGATCTTGTTCGGCCGTGATTTCGGGGGCGACGAGAACCTCCAGCTCTATCGTCTCGACCCTGCGCGCCCCGCGCAGGCGCCCGCCGAGCTCACGACCAACCGCCAGGTCAAGAACATGTTCGGCGCGTTCAGCGAGGACGGTCGCACGATCGCGTACGCGTCCAACGAGCGCAACGGCGCGGACTTCGACGTGTACGTGCGCCCCACTGACGGTAGCGCCGCTCCGCGGAGGCTCTTCGAAGCGCAGGGACACAACGAAGCGCAGGACTTTTCGCGGGACGGACGGCAGCTGCTCGTCACCAAGGAGCGGTCCAACTTCGACAGCGACGTGCTGCTCGTCGAGGTCGCTTCGGGGCGCGCGACCAACCTCGTTCAGCACACGGGCGACGAGCGCTACGCGTCTCCGCGGTTTACTCGCGACGGCCGCGGCGTGCTGGTCGTGAGCGACAAGGGGCGCGAGTTCATGAACGTCGCGTTTCGTCCGCTGCCCGAGGGCGAGCTCGTGTTCGTGACCGACGAGCAGCACGACGTCGAGCACTTCGAGCTCTCTGGTGATCGCAACACCGCGGCGGTGGTGTTCAATATGGACGGCCGGTCGGAGCTTCGGCTCTACGACGTTCGCAACCCGCGTCAGCTTCGAGAGATCTCTCGACCGAGGCTCGAAGCTGGGTGGATCTGGGGCCTGGACTTCGCGCAGGACGGCCGTTCTCTCGCCGTTTCGCTTGCGCGCGGGAGCCTGCCCGACGAGGTCTATCGCGTCGATGTTCGCACGGCGGCGGTCTCGCGGTTGACCGACAGCGATCACGCGGGCGTCGACACCTCGCGCCTCGTCGACGGCACCATCGAACGCGTTCGCAGCTTCGACGGAACAGAGGTCCCCGTGATCGTGTATCGCCCGCGCGGCCTGCCAGCGGGAACGCGCGCGCCGGTGATCGTCCACGTTCACGGCGGCCCCGAAGCGCAAGCGGGGCTGTGGTTCTCACCGATCATGCAGTTTCTCGTGGGCCACGGGTACATCGTCATCGAGCCCAACGTCCGCGGCTCGACCGGCTTCGGAAAGCGCTACTCGCACATGGACGACGTCGAGCGCCGCGAGGACTCGGTGCGCGACCTCGCCGAGGTCAATCGTTGGCTTCGGACGCTGCCGGACGTCGACCCCGATCGCATCGCCGTGATGGGAGGCTCGTACGGCGGCTACATGACGCTCGCTGCCATCACGCTCTACCCGGAGCTCTGGGCAGCGGCGTGCGACATCGTGGGGATCGCGAATTTTCGCACGTTCTTGCAGAACACCGCCCCGTATCGCCGCGCGCTGCGCGAGGCTGAGTACGGCTCGCTCGCCAACCACGGCGCCGTGCTCGATCGCGTCTCGCCCATCCACCGCGTCGATCGAATCACGACGCCGCTCATGGTGATCCACGGCGCGCGCGACCCTCGCGTGCCAGTCGGTGAGGCCGAGCAGATCGTCGCCGCGCTTCGCGCTCGAAATCGCACCGTCGAGTACATCCGATTCGAGAACGAGGGCCACGGCGTAGCGCGCCGAGAGAACCGCATCCGCGCGTACGGAGAGCTCGTGCGCTTCTTCGACGACGTGATGCTCGGGCGGCGGTAGCGAGCGCCGCGTGGGGGGCGTCGCTTCCGCAGCCTGAGCGGCTCAGCGCCCCGCGTCGCGGCGGAAGAACACCGGCGAGAGCCCCGCCCCGCCCGCGGTGCTCGTCGTGCCGGTGTTGCCCGAAGCTGGCGCGCTCGCTGCTCCTGCGTCACGGCTGGTCGCGGCTTGCACGGCACCCGGAGCAATCGTGGTGGCCCGCGAGGTGTTGATCGTGAGGCCGAGGCCTCCGTCCGAACCCAAGAGCGAGCCCGTCGCCGCTCCGCCGTCGGGGATCACCAGGGCCGCAGGGTTGCGTCGGTTGTAGAGCTCGATCGCCTGATCCGTGAGGTTCAGGTGCGTCGGAACGTAGTGCACCGCCGTCGCGTCCACGATGATCTGATAGCCCTGCGACTGCGCGAGCTCGCGCATGATGGGCGTCATCTTCGTCAGGATCGCCTGAACGGTCTGCTGCTGCTGGCCCTGAAGGTCCTGCGTGAGCTGCTGCCGCTGACCTTCGAAGGCCTGCGCCGCCGCGACGTACCGCTGATAGACCTGCTGGATCGCCGGCGTCGGCGGGCCGCGGTGGGCCTCGAGGCGCTTCTTCAGCCCTTCGAGCGTCTTGGCCTGCGGTGCGAGGCGCGCTTCGGCGCGGTCGACCTGCACCTTCAACGCGTTGAGCGCGTTGCGTCCCTCGTTGGTCTCGCCCGCCGCGCGCTGCAGATCCACCACGGCGACGACGCGCGCTTGCGCGTAGACGCGCGGCGCGGCGATCGCGACGCAGAGGGCGGCGGTGCCGTGGGCGACGATGCGCAGTGGGCTCCAGCGCGGCGGGTCTTTGCGTTGGGTGCGGTCGGTTCGTTCGTTCATGCGTCGCACAAGAGGAGCGGGGGATGAGACGGCCGTCAGGCGAGTTCGATTCACTGCGTCACGAATCGCACGGGCGGTGGGGGGTGCTACGCCATCTAGAAAGAGCGATCAAGCGCGCGTTGCATCGAGCGATCCGCGAAGGTTCGCCGCCACGGCCCGCGGCTCGTCGCCGCGCCGCGTCCGCGCTGACACTGCGCGTCAAGTTCTGCTGGCAATTTCCGCGGCGAATTCGATCTGCGGTGACTGCGCGTGTCCCTCGTGCTCCAATCCGCGCCCGTTGACGCTCGGATGCATGGATCGAGCGGACGCAGGAGGTCTCGGCGACGTGCCGTCACAGAGCGCAGTAGTGATTACGGGGGCAAACGGCGAGATCGGCCACGCGCTGATCGAGCGGCTGACTGAACATGGTCGCGACGCGGTGATCGCGATGGACCTGCGCGAGCTCGACGCGCCCGTGGCGAGCCGCTGCGCGCAGGTCGTCGTCGGCGACGTCACCGACCCGGCGACGTTCGAGCGCGTTGGTGAGCAATACGACGTTCGAGCGGTCTACCACCTGGCGGCGATGCTCTCGACCTCCAGCGAAAAACACCCCGAGCGCGCCCAGTCGGTCAACGTCGACGGGACGCTTCGAGCGCTCTCGTTCGCGATGAGCCGCTCGGCCCGGCGCGGAGAGCGGGTCTCGTTTCTCTTTCCGAGCTCGATCGCGGCCTATGGACTGCCGTCGCTCGTCGAAAAGCGCCGCGCCGGCGCGGTGAACGAGTCGCAGTTCAACACGCCGACGACGATGTACGGCGTCAACAAGCTGTACGGAGAGCACCTCGGCCGCTATTTCGCGCGGCACTACCGACAGCTCTCGCAAGAGCCGAACCCGCCAGGGATCGATTTTCGTTCGATTCGGTTTCCCGGGATCATCTCGGCCTTCACGGTGCCGAGCGGGGGCACGAGCGACTATCTGCCCGAGATGCTCCACGCCGCCGCGCAGTCCAAGGACTATGCGTGCTTCGTGCGCGGAGACACACGGATTCCGTTCATGGCGATGCCCGACGCCGTCGACGCGCTGCTCGACCTCGCCGCTGCCGACGGCGCGAAGCTGAGCTCGGTCGTCTACAACGTCACGGCGTTCAATCCGACGCCCGAAGAGTTTTCTCGCGCGGTTCTGAGCGCCTTTCCCAAGGCTTCTGTCAGCTACGACCCGCACCCCAAGCGACAGGGAATCGTCGACTCCTGGCCCGAGCAGCTCGACGACTCGCTCGCTCGCGCGGACTGGGGCTGGAGCGCGAAGTACTCGCTCGAGCGCATGATGGACGAGTACCTCTTGCCCAACGTGCGCAAGCGCTACTCGTAGTCGCGCACAACAATTCAACGCGCTAGCGCGTCGAAAGCGCTCACGTCCGCAGGTCGCGGACGGTGTCGGCGAGGGTCTCGTTCGGGTCCCGCGCGCTCCAGCCGAGCTCACGCTCGGCCTTCTCGCTGCTCGCGTACCAGTAGAGCTGCGCCATCTCGACGCTCACCGCGTCCACCGGCGGATCGCCGCCGATCGCTCGAACGGCCTTCGAGAACAGCTCGGTCCCGAGCTTCGCGGCCAGCGGCGACTTCGGCAGCGCCATCATCGGCGCCGCGACGCCCGAGATCCGCTCGAGCCGCGCGAAGAAGTCCTTCACCGTCATGTTGGCGGCGTTGATCAGGTAGCGCTGTCCAGCGCGGCCCTTCTCGTAGGCGAGCGCGAGCGCTTCGGCCGCGTCTCTCGCGTCCACGAACGCGAGTCCGCCCCGCGGCGTCGCGGGGATCGCCCGATCGAGAAACTTGCGGACGTCGTCGGTCGAAGAGCCGAACGCGTCGCCGGGCCCGAGCAAGAGCGATGGATTCACGCACACGATTTCGAACCCCGCGGCGTTGGCCGCGAGCGTCTCCTTTTCGGCGATCCATTTCGCCCGGTAGTACGGGAGCTTCGAGAGCCACTCGACCGGGGGATCGTCGGTCTCGGTCGCGATCGTCGCCTCGCTCGAGATGGCGATCGTCCCGCTCGTGCTCGCCAGCACGAAGCGACGCGCTCCTGCCCGTCGGGCGCTGGCGACGACGGCGCGCGTGCCATCGACGTGCGCGCGAAAGAGCGCTTCGGCGTCCTCGGGTTTGCGCGAGACCATCCCCGCCAGGTGAAAGACGCCCTCGACGCCCTTCATGGCCTCGTCGAGCGCTCGCTCGTCGTGAACGTCGCCGCGCACGATGACCAACCCATCGCTCGCGGGCTCTCCGAAGGTGCGCGCGACGTCCTTCGGCGGATTGCGCGCCATCGCTCGGACGTTGTGACCTCGCGCTCTCAGCGCTCGCACGGTGTGTCGACCGAGAAAGCCGGTCGCGCCTGTGACAAGGAGTGTCGCCATTGCCAGGGGCGAGTATCACAGCGCGGCGCGAACGAGGTACACCCCTCGTCACCCGTGAACGCCAAGCCCCTCGGAGCCCTCGCCCTGACCGTCGCGCTCGCGAGCGCCGATGCCCTCGCCGATCGCTGGCCCAACATCGAGATTCCCGCGAACAACGCCGCGGCGTTGCGCAGCGCGCCGACGCGCCCGCCTCCAGGAGACGTGGGCGACCGCGCTCGCCACCTGGTCGAGGCGCTCAACGGCGGTTCGGCGGACGTGGCGCTGGATTTCTTTCTTCCGCTCGAGCCCTTTTTGGCGATCAAGGACATGAGCGGCGCTCGCGGCTATCATGCGCAGCTCATCCGCGAGTACCGACGAGACATCGAGACGTACCGCTCGCAGCTGCCCCGAGGACTTCGAGCGGAGTTCGTACGCTTCGAGCCCTCGCGCTCGTGCGTCTGGATGCCCATCGGCCGCGAGGCCAATCGGCTGCCATACTGGAGCTGCTACGGGTCCAGGCTCGTAGTGCGCGCAGGCGGTCGAGACATTGCGCTTCGAACGCACGTGCTCATTCACTGGGGCGATCGCTGGTACGTCACGCACCTCGACCGCATTCGACGTCGTTAGGAGTATCGTGGCGCGACGGAGCGAACTCGATGACCGAATCGGACGACGATCGACTGCTGCGCACCGAGCCCGTGATTCGAACGGTCGCGATGCCCTGCGACACCAACCCCGCGGGTGACATCTTCGGCGGCTGGCTGATGGCGCAGATGGACCTCGCGGCCGCGACGATCGCCGTACGGCGGGCGAGGGGACGGTGCGCCACGCTCGCCGTCGCGGGCATGGAGTTTCACAAGCCCGTGCGCGTCGGCGACGAGGTCTCGCTCTGGGCCGAGTTGGTCAAGAGCGGCCGGACCTCGATGACCATTCACGTGGTCGCCTATCGCCGCCCGCGCGATCAGGACGAACGTCACAAGGTCACGGAGGCGACGTTTGTCTTCGTCGCGCTCGACGCCGACGGCCAGAAGCGCGAGCTGCCGAGCCCGTAGACGAATCGCCCGTCGGCGTCAGCCCTTCACGCCGCCGGAGGTGAGCCCGCCGACGAGGTTCTTCTGCAGCGCGTAGAAGAGGGCCATCACCGGGACGCTCACGATGATCGATCCGGCCGCGAATTTGCCCCACGCCGCGTCGAACTCGCCCACGTGACGCTGAAGCGCGACGGGAAGGGTGAAGGCGCTCTCGCGCGAGAGGAAGGTGGCCGCGAGGATGAACTCGTTCCACGCGGACATGAAGGCGAAGAGGGCGGTGACCGCGAGCGCCGGGCGCGCCGCGGGGAGCACGACCTTGATGAAGGCTTGAAAACGTGTGGCGCCGTCCACCATCGCCGCCTCCTCGAGGTCCTTCGGGATCGTCTCGAACGCCCCGCGCAGCTGAAAGATCGCGAACGGAACGGCCGTCGTCGCGTACACGAGCACCAGGCCCGAGCGCGTGTCGAGCAAGCGCAGCTTGTCGAGCAGCATGTACAGCGGCACCGCGCTGGCCACGCCAGGAAACATCTGCGTCGCGAGCAGCGCCTTGGTTCCTCCCTTGGCGCCCACGAAATCCGGGAAGCGCGCGAGCGCGTAGGCCGCGGGCGTCGCGATGCCGATCGCCGTGAGCGCCGTGGCGGCGCTGATCACGATCGAGTTGGTGAGCTGACGGACGAAGAGCCACTCGCCGCTGCTTCCGCGCGCGAAGAGAATCGCCCGAAAATTGTCGAGCGAAGGCGAATCTGGCCACGGGATCGCGCGCGCGACCGGGCGCTGCACGCCGTCGAGCGCCAGCGACACCACCCACAGCACTGGATAGAGCGCGAACGCGACGGCGGCGAGCAGCACGAGGTGTGACAGCGGTTCGAGCCAGGCCGGCCCCTTGCGCGAAGCGCTCACTTGCCACCTCCCTGCTTGCCGAGCGTCAGTCGTTCGAGGAGGCGCGTTCCCAAGACGAGGACGCCGAAGATCAAGACGGCGTACGCCGCGGCGTAGCCGTACTGCGCTTGCCGCGTAAACGCCCAGCGATACGCCTCGGTCACGAGGATCTCCGTGGCTCCGTCAGGCTCGCCGCCGGACACCAGAAAGATCACGTTGAACTGGTTGAACGTCCAGACCGCGCCCATCGAGACCGCGGGCAACAGCGTGGGCCTGAGCAACGGCAACGTGATGTGTCGAAACTGCTGCCAGGGCGTGGCGCCGTCGACCTCGGCCGCCTCGTAGAGGTCCTTGGGGATCGCCGCCAGCGCGCCGATCGTCACCACCATCATGAACGGAAAGCCCAGCCACGTGTTGGTCACCACGTTCGCCGTAAACGCCGTCGAAAACTGCGCGAACCACGAGATGGGCTCGACGCCGAGCGCCGCGAGAATCGCGTTCATCGCGCCCGTTTGGCGGTGAAACATGCCTTTCCACGCGAGGGCCGTGACGTACGAGGGCACCGCCCACGGGATGATCAAGAGCACGCGGTAGATCGCGCGGAGCTTGAGCAGCGGTCGCGACAGGATGATCGCGAGCACGACGCCGATCGAGACGTGCAACGTGAGGTTGGCGATCGTCCAGAGCACCGTGACGAGCAGCACCGTGTAGAAGGTCCCCGACGCGAAGAGCGAGCCCCCCCGCGCGGTGATGATGTCCCAGTAGTTCGCGCCGCCCACGTATTCGAGCGCGCCGTCTCGTCCCGCGTAGAGAGACGTCGTCGCGCCGAGCACGAGCGGCAGCACGACGAGCAGGGCGACGATCACGACCGCGTGGGTGACATACGCGTACGCGGGCACCGAGCGCTTCACCGCCGCGCGAAACTCTGGGTCCCTCGCGCGCTGCACCGAGCGAAACGCGAGCGCGAGCGCGAGGGCGCCGAGGGTGAGCTGCAGGGGCAACGCAGAGCGCTTCGCGGGCAGCGGGCGGCTCGCGTCGTCGTAGCGACGGCGGCCTTGCTCGACGGCGACGCGCGTCGCTTGCGGGTCACGAAGCGCCCGGCGGATCGCTTGATTGGCGGGCTCCCACGACAGGCGCATGTTGTTGTGCGTGGGCATGACGCGGCCAGCGTTGGCCGCCCGTCGAAACGCTGCGAGGACGGGGTCGTTTGCGAGTTCGGCTTCGGACCAGACCGAGCGCGTCGCGACGACCTGGCGACCGACCGACGCGCGAAGCCGGGCGGCCTCGGGCGAGGCGAGGAAGGTAGCGAGCTCTGCCGCGAGTCCGGGAGCGTGAGCGTTGCTCGCGAGAAACGCCACTTCGACGGTGACAAACGGGCTCATCGCGCGGCCGCCCTCGCGAACGCGGGGCAGGACCGCGACTCGATAACGGCGAGCGTCGCCGAGCTCGCCGACGAGCCACGGGCCCGAGATCACCGTCATCGCGCGGCCCGAGCGGAAGTACGGCGTGACCGAGGCTCCGTCGACCTCTGGAGGGATCACGCGATCCGCGAGCAGCCGCTGCACGAGCGCGAGCGACTCGAGCGCCGCGGGGCCTTCGAAGGCGTACGCGCCGCGCTGCGGGTCGAAGAGCTGCCCGCCGAGCCCGTGGAGGATCGCGCTGTGAAAATACGCGTTGGACGCATAGTAGACGAGCGGGTAGGCCCCGGTCGGGAGCGAGGTTCGCGCCGCCGCGATCGACGCGAGCGAGTCGAGCGACGGCCGTCCGGCGCGCTCCCAGAGCTCTTCGTCGACGAACAGCGCGAGACACTTGAGCGAGAGCGGAACGCCGTAGCGCTCGCCGTTGGCTTGCACCGCTTCGAGGGCGATCGGCTCGAGATCGAGACCATCGCTCGTGCGCGGGACCGCGGCGATGGCGCTCTCGGCGCTGACGATGATGCGCCGCGCGAGGTAGCTGGGGATTCGCTCGTGCGCGTCGACGAAGAGGTCTGGCCCGTTGCCGCGCGGGATGGCGGCCTCGAGCTTCGCCGCGTAGGCGTCGAAGGGAACGGCGAGGGTCTGCACCGACACCCCGGGCCGATCGCGCTCGAACGCCCGCAGCACCTGATCGAACGCCCGCTGTTCGGCCCCGCGATACGGGTGCCACACGGTGATCGTGCGCTGCGCCTGCGCTTCGCCAGCACACACAATCAACACGAGCCACGACAAGAGCGCCAGCGCGAGGCGGGCGCGCGCCGCGAGCGTCCAGCGAAGGGCGCGAGCGTTCACGAGGCGCCCTCCAGCGAGCGACCGGACTCTGGGTCGAAGAGGTGAACGTGCGCGGGCTCGACGCTCAGCGCGAGCTTGTCGCCGCGGCGCGGCAGCGCGTCGGCCGTCGCCTCGACGCGCGCCACGAAGGGCGCTCCGCCGACGGGCCCGTGCGCGTACGCTTCGAAGCCCATCGCCTCGACCACCTCGACCGAGACGATGATCTCGGTGGGCGCAGCGCCGTCGCGGTATCCGTGGGCGGACGACTCGCCTTTGCGCACTGTGACGTCGTGCGGACGGATCCCCACGATGACCTTGCGACCGCGCTCGAGCGCGCCGAAGCGCTGCCGGTCGATGGGGGCCCTCAGGCCGGTGGCGACGGCGCTCGTGCTGTCGTCGCTGACGACGGCGTCGGTGAAGTTCATGCTCGGAGACCCAAGGAATCCTGCGACGAACTTGGACGCGGGCCGCGCGTACACCTCGAGCGGAGGGCCCTTTTGCTCGACCTTGCCGCTGTTGAGCACGACGAGCTGGTCGGCGAGCGTCATCGCTTCGACCTGGTCGTGCGTCACGTAGATCATCGTGGCGCCGAGCGAGGCGTGGAGCTTCTTGATCTCGATGCGCACTTGATTGCGAAGCGCGGCGTCGAGGTTGCTGAGGGGCTCGTCGAAGAGAAAGAGCTTGGGTCTTCGCGCGATGGCGCGGCCCATGGCGACGCGCTGGCGCTGGCCTCCGCTCATGTCTTTGGGCAGCCGGTCGAGCAAGGCTCCGAGCCCGAGCATCTGCGAGACCTCGTCGACGCGAGCCTTGATTTTCGACTCGCTCTCACCGCGGAGTCTGAGGCCAAACGCGAGGTTGTCGCGCACCGTCAGGTGCGGATAGAGCGCGTAGCTCTGAAAGACCATCGCGATGTCGCGCTCGCGGGGCTCGGCGCGGGTGACGTCTTTGTCATCGAGCTTGATCGAGCCCTCGTCGGGCGTCTCGAGACCGGCGATCGTTCGGAGCAGCGTGCTCTTTCCGCAGCCAGAGGGGCCGACGAGCACGACGAACGCTCCGCTCTGAACGTCGAGGTCGATTCCTTTGAGAATCGCGTTTGCGCCAAGAACCTTGCGGATCGACCGCAACGACAGTGTCGCCACGGGGCGGAATGGTACTGTCTCTTTCGACGAATCGATGCGAATCCATCACCTCGACTGCACAACGATGTGTCCCCTGGGCGGCCCGCTCGTCGATGCGCCTGGCTCGCTCCTCACGCGGGGGCGCATGGTCTGCCACTGCCTGCTGATCGAGACGCCTTCATCGGGGCTCGTTCTTGTGGATACCGGCTTCGGTCTCGACGACATGCGGGACCCTGTGGGGCGGGCCGGACGAGCGTTCGTCGCGTTGACGGCGCCGAAGATGGACCCCGCGCAGGCGGCGATCTCGCAGGTTCGAGCGCTCGGCTTCTCACCGTCGGACGTTCGGCACATTCTGCTGACGCACATGGACCTCGATCACGCTGGGGGCCTCGCGGACTTTCCTTCGGCGCGCGTGCACGTGATGCAGGACGAGCTCGACGAGGCGCTCGATCCCAAGAGCTTCGGCTCTCGCGGGCGCTACAAGAGCGCTCAGTGGGCGCACGGTCCGTCGTGGTGCACGCACAAGCCGTCGGCCGGTGAGCGGTGGTTCGGGTTCGAGTGCGTGCGTGCGCTCGAGGGGCTTCCCGAGGAGATCTTGATGGTTCCGCTGTCGGGACACTCGCGAGGGCACGCGGCGATCGCCGTCCAGAGCGGCGGGTTGTGGCACCTCCACTGTGGGGATGCCTACTTTCATCACGGCGAGCTCGAGACCGCATATCGCTGCCCCACGGGCCTCAAGGTCTTTCAGCGGATCGTCGCGTACGATGATGCGCTGCGCCGTGCGAATCAGGGGCGGCTTCGCGACCTCGTGTCTGCGCACGGCCGCGAGGCTCGAGTGTTTTGCGCGCACGATCCGACAGAGCTCAGTCGGGCGATCGACGCGTAACGATGAGTTAGCTGGCCGCGAAGGCAGGTCACTGTCGCACCGATCGTCGCTTTCGCGCGCGACGAGCGCGCGTGCTGTTCGAACCGCCGGGCGTTGTTGGTAGGCTCACCATCCATGGGTGTGGCCGAAGACGAAGCGGACATCGCGTTCAACGGGACCGAGCGATTCGTCGTTCGTCGCCGGTTGGGAGAGGGCGGGTTCGGAGTGGTCTTCGAAGCGCACGACCGCGCGCGAGACGCGACCGTCGCGCTCAAGGTGTTGCGCGCCCGAGACGGCGCTGCGCTCTATCGGTTCAAGCAGGAGTTTCGAAAGCTCACGGACGTATCGCACCGCAACCTCGTGACGTTGCACGAGCTGCACGGCTCCGAGGGGCGGTGGTTCTTCGCCATGGAGTACGTCGATGGCGTGGACTTCATCGAGTGGGTACGCGGCGGCGGCACGAGCGCCGAGCCCCGGATCACCATCGACTCTGCCCCCATCGGAGCGGGCTCGATCAGCGCGCCAGACCCTATCCGATCGACGTCCATCCGGACGATTTCCAACGACTCTTCCAACCCGGAGCCGAGCGTTTCCTCCGATGACTCGCAGTCAGCCGATTCTGCTCCGCGCGGCGCGCTCGCGGCGGAGACCGCGCCCCGAGTGGTCGACGCGAGTCCTTTTGTCCCGCCGGTCGCCGGTCGTGAGCAAGCGATGGGCAGCAGCGCCGAGGCTCGCCTCCGCGCGGCGCTCGCACAACTCGCAGGGGGCCTCGAAGCGCTGCACGCAGCAGGTCTCTTGCACCGCGACGTCAAGCCGTCCAACGTGATGGTCTCGCGCTCTGGGCGCGTGGTGCTGCTCGACTTCGGACTCGTGAGCAGGCGGGACGATGACAGCGATTCGCGCATTGTCGGCACGCCTGCGTACATGGCCCCCGAGCAGGCGACCGGCGCCGCTGCCGCTGAGTCCGCGGATTGGTACTCGGTCGGGGTCGTTCTGTACGAGGCGCTGACCGGTGAGCTTCCGTTCTCTGGAAACGCGCGGCAAATCCTCGCAGACAAGCTCACCCAGCCCCCTCGGCATCCGCGCGAGCTCGCGCCTTCTACGCGCGAAGACCTCGCGAACTTGTGCATGGCATTGCTCGCGATCAGACCCGAGGATCGGCCGACCGGCGCCGAGGTGCTCGCCGCCCTCTCTCGTCGTCGATCGAAGCAGTCGCGCGCAGGAAGCAAAGACTCCCGTCGCGTCTTCGTGGGCCGCGAGTCGCACGAGCGAGCGCTGTCAGCGGCGCTCGAGCGCGCCATGGCTGGCTCGGTCGAGGTCGTGTTGCTCCGCGGCCGCTCGGGCACAGGAAAGAGCGCTCTGGCCAAACGCTTCTGCGATCGCGTTCGCGCGCAGATGCCAGAGGCCACCGTGCTCGTCGGGCAGTGCTACGAGCAAGAGTCCGTTCCGTTCGAGGCGCTCGACAGCCTGATCGACGCGCTCGCGCAGAAGCTCGCTCAGATGCCCGCTGAGTTCGTCGACGCGCTCATCCCGCCCTACGTCGGAGCGCTCACGAGGCTCTTTCCAGTGCTGCAACGGGTGCGATCGCTCGCCTTCGCCGGAGACGTCGACACGCTCGACCCGCAAGAGCTACGGCGCAAGGCGTTCGCCGCGCTTCGCGCGATGCTCAACAAGCTCGCGAGCTCAGCGCCCGTCGTGCTCTTCGTCGACAACCTTCAGTGGGGCGACGTGGACAGCGCGCAGGTGTTCGAAGAGCTCTTTCGCGAGAGCTCGGGCAGCGCGCTGTTCTTCGTGGGGACCTTTCGCAACGAAGACGGCGACCCGACCACGCTCTGGCACTGGTTCGATCGCGAGAAGCTCAGCGCGTACGGAGCGAGCGTCTCTGTGCTCGACGTCGAGCCGCTGACGCACGACGAAGCGCTCGCTGTCGCGCACGCCCTCGTCGGCGGACAGAGCGAAGCGCAGCGCGCCCGCGCGAGCACGATCGCCCGAGAATCTTGCGGCAATCCGTACTTTCTCGACGTCCTCGCGCGGCACAGCAACGAAGCGGACGGAGCGGACGCATCGCTCGACAGCGGAGGGGACCGAGACCCGTCCGTCGAGCCGTCGAGCACCGAGTCCATTCGCACATCGACGCGCGTCGCGCTCGATGAAGTGCTCTGGACCGGCGCGAGCGCGCTCGACGCGGACGCAAAGGCGCTGCTCGGGAGCTCCGCTCGAGTGGCCCGTCGCGCGAGCCGCCGCAAATCTGGGCGCCGACGCGGCGGACGCGCTCGCTCGCTTGAGGGCGCAGCGCTTTGCGAAGGTTCGTCGCGGGGGCTCCGCGCAGAAGCCGTCGGACGAGAAGATCGAGTGCCAACACGACCGCGTACGCGAGGCGATCGCGCAGCGCATCGACCCGGCGCGCAGGTCTGCGACACACAAGGCGCTCGCCTCGGCGCTCTCGATGGCACGAGACGTCGAGCCGGACCGACTCGCGTTGCACTACGAGGGCGCCGGCATGATCCGCCAAGCCGCGACATGGGCGGAGGTCGCCGCAGAGCGCGCAGGGCAGACGCTCGCGTTCGACCGAAGCGCCCGGCTCTTTCGGAAGTCGATCGAGCTTCGCGAGCGCGTCGATGGCGCCCCGTCGAAGCTGTTCGTCTCCCTCGGCGACGCGCTGGCCAACGCGGGGCGCGGACGAGAAGCGGCCGAGGCGTACCTGCGCGCCGCGTCGAGCGCACCCGAGCTCGAGTCGCTCGAGCTGCGCCTGCGCGCAGCCGATCCGCTCTTGCGCAGCGGGCACATCGACGAGGGCGTCGAGCAGTTGCACACGGTGCTGCGCGGGCTCGGCATGGCCGTCAACGACTCGCCGCAGCGCGCGCTCGGGTCCTTCGTCGTCACCCGCGCGAGGATCGCGATCCGCGGAGAGGAGCCCGCGCCCGCGAGGCCGGCGACGGACCCGCGCGAGGTGCTCCGCGTAGACACGTGCCGCGCCGCGGCGCAGGGGCTCGGGGTCGTCGAGACGATTCGTGGTGCAGAATTCAACACGCGCCACCTTTTGCAGGCGCTCGAGCTCGGCGAACCCTATCGTGTGGCCCGGGCGTTCGCGATCGAGTCGGGCTTCAGCGGGACGATCGGCCACTCGGCGCGCGAGCGCACACGGTCGTTGCTCGAGCGCGCCAGGACGTACGCGTCGAAGACCGACAACCCGCACGCGCTCGGGATGGTGTGGCTCTGCGACGGCGTCTCGTCGTGCATGGAGGGTCGCTGGATCGACAGCATGCGGGCCTGTCATCGTGCGATCGCGGTGTTTCGCGACCGATGCGTGGCGCCGTGGGACCTGGCGCAAGCGCAGTTCTACTCGCTCGCGCCCAAGGCGTGGACCGGCGAGCTCTCCGCGATCGAGCGCGAGATTCCTCCCTTGTTGGCCGAGTACGACGAGCGGTCGGACAGGCTCGCCTCGACGTCGCTGCTCACGTATCTCGCGTTTTTGCCGGCGATCGGCCGCGACGACGCGCCGCGTGGTCGCAAGGTCGTCGACGACGCGATGGCGCGCTGGTCGATTCGAGGATTTCAGGTGCAGCACTGGTGGGCGCTTCGCGCGCACGTCGAGTGCGATCTATACGAGGGCGACGGGTCCACCTCGCTGTCGCGGCTCGAAGCCCAGTGGAGCGCGCTCGAGCGGTCGCTGTTGTTGCGTGTTCAATACGCGAAGATCGAGGCGCTTCAGCTCCGCGGACGTGCGCTGATCGCCGCTGCGTCTCGAGGGCTCTCGGGACGATGGCTGCTCGCGCGCGCCGAGCGCGACGCGAAGGTGATCGCGGGTGAGGGACCGTCGTGGAGCGCGGGGCTCGGCGCGTTGCTCGAGGCAGGAATCGCCGGGAAGCGCGGTCGACGCGACGCCCAACGAGCCGCGCTCGAGCGCGCGGAGCGCTGGCTCACCGTCGCGGACATGCCGCTCTACGCCGCGGCGGCGCGGTTCAAGCGCGGAGTGCTGCTCGGCGGAACAGCCGGGGACGCGCTGATCGAGCGCGCGACGCGAGAGGGCGCTGTCCTCGGCGTAGATCGAATGGACAGGGCGAGCGAGTGGCTCGCGCCTGGCGCATGACAGACGAAGGGAGCGCGACGAAGGGGAGATGAGCAAGACAGAGCTTTCGTTTCACGAGCAGATGACCGGCTATTTCACGTGGGGCGCGGACGATCCGCGCACCGGCGAGCAGTCGGGCAAGCAGACCAACTCGTGGTTCGGCTTCGACCTGACGATATTCGTCGACGACCTCGACGCGTTCTGCGCCGATCGCAACTACGCCGCGACAGTGTCAGGAAAATACCTGGGAAATCTCTTCGGTCCCGGAGAGGTGAAGCTCGAGTCGGGGACGTTTCGGTTCATGTCCACGGGCCGCGGCGACACGAGGCTGATGGAGCATCGCCATCAGCTCGAGCACAACGGCAAGAAGTACTCGTTCGAGGGGACGAAGTACCTCGACGACGACCCGCTTCAGGTCGACATGATCCACGACCTGACCACGCTCTACTCGGTCATCAAAGACGACGCGGGCAAGATCGTCGCGTCGGGGGTGCTGCACTTTCCCATGAAGGACTTCGCGAAGCTGGTGGCCAGCTTCGACACGCGCGGGCCTGGCGCCGGCTGGGGCGCGAAGATGAAGTTTCTTCGTATGTTTCTGCGGCAAGAGCTGCACGTGCTGCTCGAGGGATTTCGCGAGCCGCCCGCGCCGTCGAACCGTCGTCGTTCGCTCGTCGCGCCGCGCTCGAAGCTGGCCACGCGCTACGACGCCGTGATCATCGGCTCGGGCTACGGCGGCGGCGCGGTCGCCAAGACGCTCGCGTCGTGGCGCGACAAGGTCACGGGAAAGGCCAAGAGCGTCGCCCTCTTCGAGCGAGGCAAGGAGTGGCGCGCGGGCGATTTTCCCGATGAGCCTTGGGAGCTTCCCGGCGCGCTTCAGCACAAGCTAAACCCTGGAGGGCTGCTGGAGTTTCACTTCGCGGGCGACATCGACGTGCTCGTCGGCAACGGCCTCGGAGGAACGTCGCTCATCAACGCCAACGTGATGATCGAGCCCGAGCACGACGTGTTCGAGCGGCCGCACTGGCCATCGCTGCCTTCGCTGAAGCCGTACTTCGATCGGGCCCGCAAGGTGATCCAGCCCTCGATCGATCCCGATCCTCCGCTGAAATCCCAGGTGTTTCGCGCTGCTGCGAAGAGCACCAACGGCTGCACGGCGGACGAGCTCGTGCCGCTCGCGGTCGCGTTTTCGAGGGTCGATCGCACTGGCGACACGGGCAACGTGCAAGACAGCTGCACGCGCTGCGGAGGCTGCGTGACGGGCTGCAATTTCACCGCGAAGAGCACGGTGGACATGAACTATCTGTCCATCGCCGAGCGCGCGGGGCTCGAGATCTACACGCAGATGGAGGTGCTTCGCGTCGAGTCGAACGGCCCCGACGTCACGCTGGTGGTCTTCGATCACGCGGCGGGCCAGGAGCGTACGATCACCGCCGGGCAGGTCATCATCAGCGCGGGAACGCTCGGTTCGTTCTCGATCCTCGCGCGCAGCCAGGCCGCGGGGCTCCCGGTTTCGGCCGCGCTCGGCCATCGCTTCAGCGGCAACGGCGACGTGCTCGGCATCGGTTACAACGGCGAGAAGCAGACCGCGCAGAGCTTCGGCACGACGATCACATCCGTCGCAAAGTACTGGGGAAATGCGGACAAAACGAAGCATTTCATCATCGAAGAGGGCGGCGTTCCTCGCGCGCTGACGGCGCTGGTGAGGGGGTTGCTGATCGCCGCGAAGCCGTGGGGAATGGACACGAATCAAACGCTCACGAACGAGCTGCACGAGTGGCTTCGCGAGAAGGCTGACCTGCTCGGGTGGCAGGGACGCGGAGCGCTCGAGCACTCGCTGACGTACCTGGCGATGGGCTTCGAAGAGAAGCTCGGTCGACTCTTGCTCGACGGCGGAAAGGTCAAAGTGGATTGGCAATACCCCGAAGAAGAGGCGTACCTGCGTCCCATGCACGAGGCGATGTGGGCGACGACGAACGCCATCGACGGGACGTACATCGACCCGGCATCGCTTCCGGGCCTCGAGCTCTTGACCGTGCATCCGCTGGGCGGTTGCGTGATGGGCGACGATCCCGAGGCGAGCGTCGTCGACGCCAAGGGCGCGCTGCACGGGCACAGCGGCAAGGTGTTCGTCGCGGACGGATCGATTGTCCCGACGCCGCTCGGAGTGAACCCTGCGCTCACGATCGCGGCGTTGGGCGAGTACATCGCCGAGTCGATCACCAAGGGGTGGTGAGCGATCGATCGCGGCGATCGCCGGATCGAGGCTTCGGTCCCGTGCGCGAGCGCGTTGACTTGATTATGCGCACATAGATCAAATCGCCGCAGGCGCCATTGAAGAGCGCCCCCCTCAGCGCATCACATCGCCGGCGCGAGCGCGACGCCGCGGAACTGTGTGTTCATCGGCGCGGTCGCGAGCACCGTCGGCGCGCCGGGCATCATGCCGCGGTCGACGTAGCGAACCACGCGCGACGGGTTCTCACCGGTGACCGCGACGAGCACCACGTCAGTGCCGTCGAGCCACGCGGCGAGGCCGCGCACGCCGGACATGATGTCTGCGTTGAACGTCGCCGCGAGCGCCCATGGACCGCCGCTCGTCGCGCGGGTCCAGCGCTGGATGCCGCCGCCCATCGCCGGAGAACGATCGTCGGCGACGTACAGCACGTCGATGCCCGGGACCGCCGAGTTGCGGTCGAACGCGACGAAGCCATACGACGACGGCCCGGACATTGTCGGGAAGCCCGGCTCGGGCGTGCCCATCGCGCCTGCTGCGGTGGGTGTGCCCGTTCCGATGGCGAACACGCCGTAGAAGTTCGGGGCGGTCGACGCCGATGCGTAGAGCTGCCCGCCGAAGATGGAAACGATACGCGTGTTGGTCGGCATCGCGAGAACGTTGATCGGTTCTGCTGCCGCCGCGAGCGGCTGGTAGTGAACGCCGCCCGGCATGCCGTTGCCGCTCACGTAGAAGGACGTTCCGTCCGCGCTGAAGGCGCTTCGTACGTTGTTGGCTGTGTACGCCATTCCGAGGGTGGTGCTCGAGTTGGTCACCGTGTCGGCGCCGATGCGCGCCACCACGCGCGGAACCATCGTGGATGCGCTCGATGCGACGCTCGCGAGTCCCGGCGCCGTCGCGTAGCCTGCGAGCGTCACGAACCGGCCGTTGCCCGAGCGAAGCAGCGCGCCCTCGCTCGTGGCGGTGCCCGACAGGGTGACGGGACGATTCATCGCCATCATCGCGGTCGGCAAGCCGAAGGTCGCTGCGCGCGTCGCGCCGTTGACCGAGCTGCGGCGCTCGATGAACACCGCCGTCGAGGCGTTGGTGAGCGCGGCCATTCCGTCACCGACGCGAGAGATCCACAGCTCGGGTCCGGGTGCTCCCGCGTCGCCGACGCCGGTGTCTGCCGTCACGCCCGAGTCGACGCCGGTATCCGCGCCTGCTTCTCGAACGTCCGCAGGGACGCCTGTGTCCGTCCTCACGCCGGTATCCATCCCGACGCCCGTGTCCGTCGCGACGCCTGTGTCCGTCACAACGCCCGTGTCGGCCGAGACGCCAGTGTCCATATCGACGCCGCTGTCCGTCGCGACGCCCGTGTCCGTGTCGACGCCCGTGTCGGTCACGACGCCCGTATCCGTCGGGACGCCGGTGTCCTGCGGCGGTTGAGCATCGACGCGGGTGTCCGTCCGTGCGTCAGAAGCGTCGGGCATCGAGGGTGGGTTGGAGCACGCTGCGAGCAGCGCGCTAGCAGCAAAAAGGCTGATTTTCTTCATGGAAGGATCCTCACAGTATCGGTGATTCGAGCGAGCGGGTGTAGCAGTGATTCGGTCGCGCGTCGGGTTGTTCAAGGCGCGGCGTTGGCGCCGCCTGGCGTGAGCCTGTTGCGTACGAACGCGCCGGTCCCGTTGGGCAGTCGTCCCCAGCTCTCGCCTGCCATCGCGGCGTTCATGGGGTAGAGCGCGGACTCGACGATGCGGTTGGAGGGATCCAACAGGTGCAGCGCTTCTCCGCGGCTCGCGCTGATGCCGAAGGTGCCGTGATAGCAAGTCATCGGGCCACCATCGGAGAGACAGCGCATCTGCGGGCCAGCGCCGGCCTCGGCGAGGTCGACGACGAGCAGCAGGAAGGCGCCGGGGGCGAGCGTCGTTCCTGCAGGAAACCTCGCGGCAGAAGGAACGCGGGCGTCCATGTCCGCCTCGCTGTCGGTGACGCCCCAGCCGCTCAAGTCCGCCGGCGACGAGCCCGCGTTGAAGAGCTCGATCCAGTCTTCGCCTTCGGCGCGGATCTCGTTGATCGTGACGCGCGAGGCGCCCGGAGCCACGTCGATCGGAGCGACGCCCGAGTCCGTGGTGCTCGTCGCGTCCATCTCGACGCCGCTGTCCGTGGGCGCGGCGCTGTCGACGTTCTGGCGATCGACGCCGGTGTCGCGTGTAACCGCGACCTCGGCGCAACCCGAGATCACGAGCGAGACGGCGAGCGCGGCGAGGGGGGAGTAGAGCTTCATCGAGGACCTCGAATTGTGATGTGTGTATTCAATTGACGAACTAAAACACTGCGCGGGTGACGGCGCGGATCTCCCACGCTGCTGATCCCGGAAGCGCGGACAACGTGGAGGGGCCGGCGATCGAGCGGCTCACTGCGACCCACGCAGACAGCGGGTCGGCGAGGCGGACGCCGGTGCCGAAGAGCACCGTCCACAGCGAGTCGTCCGCGAGTGCGAGGTTGCGGTTCCAGTAGGTGACGCGGGCTGAGAGCAGCCAGCGCTGGACGGGCTCGACGCGGGCGAAGGCCTCGGCGAGGACGCTCGTGCGCTCGCTCGAGTCTGCGACGCCCCACGCGACGGTGGTCATCGCTCCGCCGCCGTATCGCGGTCGGTCGAACTGCGCGCCGACCGTGAGCCGATCCGAGCGCGCGCGGCCCGTGCCCGAGGAGCCGAGGACGAACGAGGCGACGAGCGCGAGCTCGGGCAGGCCGAGGGTCGCGAACGGACGGAGGTCCATCGCGAACTCGAGGTTCTTTCCGCGGTTGAGCTCGCGCAGCGCGTAGCCCTCGCCGTTGAACGCGCCGATCGCGAGCGTCCCGAGCGAGCGAGGGAGCGCCGCGCGCACGGTGACGCCGAGGTCCGCAGGCGACGCGAGGCCAGTGCTCTCGAGCGAGGCTGGCGCGATCGCGCGCGAGGCCCACGCCACTTCGAGCGTCGGGATCGTCAACGTCGGAACGACTCCCGCCTGCGCTTCGAGCCACGAGAACGGCCGCCACGCAGCGAACCCTTCACGCACACGAAAGAGCAGGCTGTCTCCGGCGACTCCGAGCAGCGCGCCTTCCGACGCCGAGCGCACCGCTTCGAGCACGAGCCTCGCTCGCGCAGGACCCCACGAGACCGCGAGCGCCGCGTGCGCGCGGCCGAGATCGAAGCGGTGAAACCAATCGGGGCCCGCGGGTGTGTCCGTGATCCGCAGCGCGTACTGCGCGATCACGTCGACCCCTGCGCGAACGAAGAGCCGATGCGCGCCCGCCTGCGTCGAGAACGCAAAGCGCCCTGCAGGGGTCGGCTCCGCTCCGATGTTGCCGTGTTCGACCTCCTGCGCGCTCGGCGCGGCGGGCGCGGTAGCAGGCGCGGGCGCGTTGGCTGTCGTCGCGCCAGTCGTTGCGGGAGCTGTCGCGGGCGTGACCGCTGGTGTCGCCACGGTCGACGTTGTGCCGCTCGTGTCTGGAGCCACCTGAGAAGACGCCGGAGGCTCGGCGACGGGCATCGACTGACCCATGGTCATCGAGCAAATCATCGAGCTGATGGCGAACGTGAAGATGGCTGTTGATCGACGTTTCATCGCGTTGCCTCTGCGAACAAGAGAGCGCGTGCGTCGGTGCTCGGCGCGTCTTCGGGGTCGGGCACGAATCCGAGCAGGGGACCGCGCGCGCGGAGAGCGCTGCGAAAGCGCTCCCAGTCTTGCGCAACGACCGCCGCGTACGCGACCGATGCGCTCGTGTGCTCATCGACGAAGCGCTCGGGGCTCCCGTCGCTGACCGCGCGATCGATCGCGGCGGCTGTGAGCAGCCCTTCTTCCGAGGAGCAGTGGACGCGCGCGAGGAGCGCGCCGATCGCTCGTGCGGTCGCTTCGAGCGCGGCAGTCGTGCCGTTGGCGCCCGTGAGTCGCGCGGTGCGAAGGCTCTTGTGCGCCTCGCGTTCGGCGCGGATCTGCACGGGCATTCCGAGCCAGTGATCGGCGGACCAGAACGGCTCTCGGGCCGCTGTGCCCCAGGCTCGGTACGCGCTCGATCGCACGCGCTCGGACGCGGTGTCCGCCCACACCGCGGGCGGGACCGTCCCCGGAGCGCCCGAGTCGCCGAGCTCTTTGATCTCGAGCACGACGTCGTCGTCTGCGGCGTCGGTCGGCCCGCGAACGAGCACCAGGACGCGGATGCGCGGCATGCTCGCGACGCCGCTGCCGAACTGACGAACGGCGTCGAGGACCGCGAAGAACTCGCGTTCGCGTTGGGTCTCGAGCCGCTCGCGATAGCGCTCGAGCAGCGCTGGAAGCGACTCCATCGCGAAGAGCGGCAGCTCCTCGAGCGTCTCGGTCGGCGCTGCGGGATCAGGCGCGCCGCGAAGAAAGCGACGCTGACCATCGGCCATCACGGTGAGCTCGGTGAGCTCGGCGCGAGCGATTCGATCGCGATTTCCGCGACGAAATAGGTCCTCGAGGGGAGGGGCGCCCGCGCCATCCGCGCGGCGCTCGAGGGGCGCTCCGCGAAGGTGGGCGCGAACCGCGTCGAGGTAGGCCGACACTGCCGCGCGGGCTGCGGCCGGCGCACCCGCGATGAGCGCCGCGCGCGCGGCAGGATCGCTCTCGTTCGACTCGTTGGCGGCGAGCAGGACGCCCGCGGCCAGCCGCCGCAAGTCCCAGTAGTACGGAACGCGATCTGCCGCGTCGAAGTCGTTGAACTCCAGCCCGAGCGCGTCGTCTGCGCCGAGCAGGACGCCCACGTTTTCTGGGTGCGCGTCGCCGATCCCGGCGACGAGCGCTCCGGGCGCGAACTCCGTGCGCGCCGCGCCGGCCTCTCCTTCGAGCGCGTCCCGCGCGAACACTGGATAGGTGCCGCGATAGAAGTCGTAGAGCCTCGCGTTCATGCGCTCGAACTTGCGCGCCACGAGGGGAGCTCGGACGCGAAGCCAGGGGTGCTCGGCGCGCACGATGGTCGAGACGAGACGGTCTTCGCGAAGCTCCGCTGCGGGTTCGCAGGAGAGCGCCGCCGAGACAGAGAGCGCCCCGAGCAGTCGCGAGATTTGCACGGCGCTCGCCTACCAACGAACCGAGCGAGAGCGGTAGCGCTGCGAGCAGCTGTTTCGCCCGCGCGACGGAGGTGTTGCGCGAGTGACACAATAGAAAGTCGATCGAGCGACGAGGGACTCGAGCATCGGAGCTGTCACGGACGTGGTGATTGCTTCACACGCGACGGATGGAGCTTCGTCACGGGCGTCCGTCACGCTGCCCGCCATGAACGCCGCCATTGATCTCTCGACGTCGACCTACGGCTACCAAGACTGCGCGATCGTCCGCGTCGACGTCTGCGCCATCGAGCCCTCCCCGGTGTACCCCGCGATGTTCGCCGCGGCGATCTTCGATCCGCGCGCCACGGGCCGACCCGGCGTGCGCGTGGTGGCACAGCCCGACCACCGAGGACTCCTCGCGTCCATCGAGCGCGCCAGCTGCACGCTCGCAGCGATGAGCGCGAGCCACGCGGCGCGCGCGATCCTCGAGGGATTGCCAGCCAAGATCGTGTGCGCCGCGGTGGCGCCAGCGGACTATTCAGCGATCGCGGGCGAGCCGCTCGTTCCGTGGGCGACCGTCGGAAGTCGTGTGATCGAGCTCCCTCCACGGGCTGTGCTCGTCGCCCCCAACCAGCACCTCGATCAGGATCCAGAGTGCGTGCGCGCGGCGATCGACGCGTACTGGCAAGGAGCGCTCCACGCGATTCGCGAGCCCGCGATGCTGTCGGTGGTTCTCGCGACCGAGCTCGGGTTTTCTCCGGCGGCGGCCGAGCGCGAGGCGCGTCGATCGCTCGCGGCGTGGCGTCTGGAGCCCGCCGTGCGCGCCGAGGGGCTCGAGGGCGTGCTCGCGACGTTGGGCGGATCGCTCGCCGCGCGGGCAGCGCGTCCCGAGTGGCTGCTCGACGAGCGCTTCGTGCGCGCTGACTGGCTCTGGCGCGGCAAGGCGAAGTAGTCGTCCTCGCTCAAGGAGCGAGCGGCGGAGCGTCGCCGCGGGGCTCGGCGGGCGTCGCGACCTCACGCAGTCGGGATACTCCCCGAGACACTGCGCGCACGCCCGCGACCCGCTCGGTCTGCGCGGTGCTGACGTCGATGCGGTCGTACAAGAACCACGCGGACTCGACTCGTTCGTTGGTCACGTCGAGCACCATGTAGCCGCGCTTGACGAGCTCGATGAACGACAGATTGGGCTTCATCGAACGGATCTCGTTCGCGAACGTCGTGCCGATCGCCGCCGGAAACCCTGGCGAAGTGACCGCTGGACACACGAATTCAACTGCCACCGCGCCCGCCCCCGTCGTGCGGTCGTACGTCACCCCCTCCGGAACGACGTCCCACGCCCACGACGAGTGGATGTCTCCGGTCAGCACGACGACGTCACGGACGGGTCCTCTCGCGAGCAGGTCGAAGAAGCGCTGTCTCGCCGCGGGATAGCCGTCCCACTGATCGGTGTTGGGGATCGAGTCCAGCGCGGCGGCCATCATCACTTGCTGTCCGAGGAGCTTCCATCGCCCGCCCGCGTCGGCGAGCTGCGTCGCGAGCCACGCTTCTTGCTGTGCTCCGAGCAGCTGGCGCATCGCGTTGGTTCGCTCGGGGGACGACGGGCGCGCGACCTGGGCGTCTCGGCCCTCGATCCGCGTGTCCAAGAGCACGAGGTCGACGAGCGAGCCGAAGCGCAGCCGGCGGTAGATTCGCCCGTCCATTTGCTCGCGGATCGGCATCCATTCAGCGTACACCTGCTTCGCCACGCGCTTTCGCTGCTCCCAGTCTCCGTCGGCCGCCGTGTGGTCCTCGGCGCCGGACGTGTGCGCGTTGTCCGCAAACTCGTGGTCGTCCCACACGGTGATAAACGGGTGCTGGCGGTGGGCGTCCTGCAGGTCCGGGTCTCGACGATAGTGCGCGTACCTGCGCCGGTAGTCTTCGAGCGTCTTGATAACGTGTGGTGGGTCGTAGGGGCGGACCGCGCCGTAGCTCTTTCCGAAGCACGGAGCGTCGAGGGCGGTGGCGTACTCGTAGATGTAGTCGCCGAGGTGAACGACGGCGTCGAGGTCCGCGCGCCGAGAGAGCGCCTTGTACGCGTGAAAGTATCCGTGCCCATAGGACGAGCACGAGACCACCGCGAAGCGCAGGCGCGAGATGTCCCCGTCGGGCGCGGTGCGCGTGCGACCGATCGGAGAAACCGCTCCCATCGCGCGAAACCGATAGTAGTACGTGCGGCCCGCGCTGAGCCCGTTGGCGTCGACCTTGACTGTGAAGTCTCGCGCGGCGCTCGTGCTGATCATCCCCGTTCGCGTGATGGTCGCGAAGGTGCGCTCGGTCGAGAGCTCGTAGGTCACCTCGACCATCATCGTCGCGGCTGGCGGCGTGACGCGCGTCCACAAGATCACCGAGTCGGTCAGCGGGTCTCCGCTCGCGACGCCGTGGCGAAACACACCCTCGCCAGGACCGAACTCGCTCGCGCGTGCGAGGCAGCCCCCGTCCGGCAATACGCCGGTGTCCGCGGGCGGCATCGTGCTGTCAGCGCCAGCATCGAGCTCTGCGTCCGGCTGCGATGCGTCGAGCGAGCCCTCGGGCTGCGCATCGGCGGGAGCCGCGCCTGGTCCACACCTCGGAAGCAGCCCTGCAGCGAGCGACGCTCCCAGCGTCGTTCGAAGAAAACGCCTTCGTTCGATCTTCATCGCGCGCGAGGCTCTCACGACTCCGCGACGCCATTGTGACGATCTCGGGACGGCGTCGGGTCGAAGCGATCTCGCGCGGGCAGGAACAGCGCCACGCCACGCGACGCAGGGGACGATGACGGCGCGGATGTACGCGCAGATGACCCCGAGTCATGCTGTGAATCTTCGGTCAACTCTAGCGCTCGTCGTGTCCACGAAGGCACCTACGCTCCTCGAGTTCGACACGAACGACTCGCAAGCTCTGCGCTCGACGAGGCTCGTGTCGATGAAGCACACCATCGTGTTGTCCGATCTGCATCTGTGGGAGGCGGCGCCTGGCGACGGGCTTTGGATGCGGTATCGACAGCGTCGGTACTTTCCCGACGAGCGAATCGCATCGCTGCTCGATCGACTCACGCTGGGCTCGGCGCCTGGCTCGATCGAGGTGGTCTTCAACGGAGACGTGTTCGACTTCGATATCGCCCGTCCCGACGGCTGCGAAGACCCTCCGCGCGACCTTCGAAGCGCGGTCGAACGAATGCACTCGATCCTCGATGACCACGAGCGCTTTCTCGACGCGGTCGCGACCGTTCTGTCGCGGGGGCAACGCGTTGTGTTCATCTCCGGAAACCACGACCTGCCGCTCGTCCTCGAGCCCGTTCGGGCGGCGTTGCGAGCGCGGATCGAACGCGCCCTCGGCCGGGTTGGCGTCGAGCCCGCGAGCGTGCCGCGACGGATGGGTCAGCTAGGGATCAAGGGCTGGTTTCACAAGACGCACGACGGGATCTTGATCGAGCACGGACAGCAATACGACTCGTACACGAGCGTCCCGCACCCGCTGTGGCCGGTGTCGTCGAAGCGGCCCGAGCTGCAACAGACGCTCGGGTCACTCACGATGCGACACTTGATCGGTCGACTCGGGTTCTTCAACCCCAACGTCGACGAGAGCTTTCTGCTCTCGCTGGGCGGATACTTCACGCACTGGCTGCGGTACTACGCGTTTACGCGACGCTCGCTCGCGCTTCGATGGGTGTTCGGTACGCTGCTCGTGGCGGCGAGCCTCCTGCGAGAGACCGAGCGCAAGCACGGCCCGCGCGACGTCGTGAGCATCGTTCGCGCTGCGCACGAGACGGGCTGCGACGCTCAGACATTGCTCGAGCACAGCAACCTCGAGCAGCCCGCCGCGCTCGAGCGCGCGGTGCGACTGCTCTGCCTCGATCGCTTCGCGCACGCGCTCGCGACGCTGCTCTCGCTGTCGCTGTTCTGGCTCGATCGCAGCGCGGGCCTGATCGCGCTCGCCGCGACGGTCGCGCTGGCGGTGCTGTTTCGATTCGTCGTTCCCGAAGGGGAGCTCGCGGAGAACTATCGCTCGGTTCGTCGCGCGCAGCGCGCGATCGCGAAGGTTCATGACGCAAGAGCGGTGGTGTTTGGACACACGCACATCCCCGAGGGAGAGTGGGCGGGAGGCGTCTTCTTTGGCAATTGCGGCTCGTGGGCGCCGATGTACCTCGACATCGCCTGCGCACATCCCGTCCAAACCGCGCAGCCCTTTGTGTGGCTGCGCAGCGAGGGCTCGCTCTTCGAGGGCGGCCTCTACCGATTCGACGGCGTCACGATCACGCCTGCGTCCGCCGAGAGACCGACGGTCACCCTCCGGAAGCGCCACGGTCGAGTGCGCGCTGCCCGCCGGGTCGCTGCCTGACCGGCGGCCGTCCCGCGCTATCGCTCGAAGTCGCCGCGCGACCACGCGTCGATCATCTTGCGCGCGATGCTCACGGGCGGCGGCAACGTGGGCAGCGCGTCGCGAGAGAACCACCGCGCGTCCTCGAGCTCTCCGCGATCCACGATGAGCTCGCCGCCGTCGTACTCCGCGATAAACCCCACCATGAGCTGGTGCGGAAAGGGCCAGGGCTGCGAGCCGAAGTAGCGCACGTCCCGCACGCGCGCCCCGCACTCTTCGAGCGCCTCGCGCGCCGCGCACGCCTCGACCGACTCGTTGGGCTCGACGAAGCCCGCGACGAGCCCGTACATCCCCGCGGGATAGCGTGCCTGGCGGGTCATCAGCAGTCGATCATCGTGGTGGATCAGCACGATCGCGCAGGGCGAGACGCGCGGGTACCACTCGTGCGCGCAGCTCGTGCACCGCCGCACGCGGCTGTCTGCGACGGCCTCGAGCGGATGGGCACAGCGCGCGCAGAACCGATAGTGCCGCGCGAAGTACACGAGCTGCGCGCCCAGCGACGCTGCGTCGAACGCGCTCGCGTCGAGCAGGGCGTGCAGCGGACGAAGCGGCGAGAACCGTGTCCCTTCTGGGGCGATGGCGTCGTCGGACACGATGCACGCGAAGGCTGGTTTGCCGTCGAGCACTCCGAGCGCGAGCTCGTCGCGCGTCTCGAAGGAAGCTGGAAGCGGCCCGACCCAAGGCGTCGCGCGCTGCCCCTCTTGGTCGCGGACGAGCAGCTCTTCGCCGCGAAACAGAAACCAGATCCGTTGATCGTCCTTCGCTTGCAGCGCGGTCTTCGCTTCGAACACGGCGCGGTTCTGGAGCACTGCGGGCGCGAGGACAAGCGAAGGCCGCGTTGAATCTTCGATTCTGCCAGGCGTCTTGGTATCCTTCGGTCGATGAAGTCACGAAGGGGTGTGTGGGTGATCGCTGCGGCGTCGGCGCTGGGGACGTGGGTTTGGTCAGGCGCAGCGATGGCCGACGAGGACGAGGAGCCTCCCGCCGTCGTTCCTGAAGACCCTGGCGAGCCTGTGCTCGACGCCGAGACGATGAACGCGGATCGCCGCGCGCGCCTCGAAGAGCGCGTACAAGATCGAGAAGAGGTCCGCCTCCGCGGCAGGATCGAAGAGACGCAGCGAATCCTGCAGACGCGCGTTCGCTGCGAGATCCCGTGCACGGTGTCGCTGCGCAGGCCGATCGTGCTGCGGGTCGCGGGAGACGGCGTGGCGGCGACGGACTGGTTCACCGTGTCCGCAAACGTGCGCAACCTCGTGATCTCTCCCGGCTCGGGTCCCGCGCACACGGCCGGTCTCGTGCTCGGGGGCATCGGCATTCTCGCGACGGCGGTCGCGGCGATCGTGACGCCATTTATGTTGTCGGCTGGATCGTTCGTCGCTGCGGCGCCAGCGCTCGCCGGGTTTTGGGGCGTCGCGCTGGTCTTCGCCGCCCCGGGAGCGGGGCTGTACTTCGCCAACATCACCCGCGTCCGTGACGAACACGGCCGAACGTACTGAGTTACTCGGAGATCTTGGGCTCGTCCCAGTCGGTCCACGGGACCTCGTGTCGCGCGAGGTAGGCCTTCACTGCGACGCCGAGGGTCGCGAAGAAGAACTCTCGCCCGATCTTTTGCTGAAGGCCGTAGCGCTCGAGGCGATCTTTCACAGGGTCTTTCATCTCGGCGAACGCCAGCTCGACGCCGCGCGCGAACAGCTCGTTGTCGAGCTCGAGCAGCGCTTCGGCGGCGGTGGTGTCGACGTCGGTGATCGGCTCGGCAGCGACGACGACCCAGCGCGGCTTGGGTGAGCGCTGGTCGACGAGCTCGATGATCCTGGCGCGAAACGTGTCGGCGTTGGCGAAGAAGAGCGGCGCGTCCCAGCGAAAGATCATCAGGCCAGGAATTTCTCTGGCGTCTCGATAACGTGTGACGTCGTGGTAGCCCTTGACGCCCGCCGCGCGACCGAGGATCGCGTCGTGCGGTCGCCAGGCGCGGCGCACGAAATCGAGCAGCGAGAAGGTCACAGAGAGGGCGATTCCCCAGAGGACCCCGAAGGCGACGACCGCGACGAAGGCGAAGATCGATAGCAGAAAGTCCGACCGTCGCACGCGGGCGAATACTCGGAGCTCCGCCACGTCCACGCTGCGGAGGGCAGCGACGATCACGATCGCGGCGAGCGCGGTCGTCGGAAGATCGCGCAAGAGCGCAGGCGCCGCGACGAGCAGGAGCACGATGGTGAGCGCGCCGACGATGCCTGTGACCTGCGTTCGCGACCCGGCAGACTCGGCGACGGGCGTCCGCGACGCGCTGCTCGTGACCGGAAATCCCTGAAAGAACGCCGCTGCGACGTTGGCCACGCCGAGGCCGACCAGCTCTTGATTGGGGTCGACGCGATAGTGATTGCGTCCGGCGAACGTCCGCGAGAGCACGCTCATGTCCGCGTACGCCACGATCATGATTCCCGCGGCCGCGACGAGCAGGTCGCTGATCAAGCTCGCGCTGAGCGGCGGCAACGAAGGTCGAGGAAACCCGCGCGGAACGGCCCCGACCACGCTGATCACCGACCCGAGCGAGAAGAACCGCACGGTGAGCGTCGCGCCGATGACGGCGAAGAGCACCATGGGCAGCTTCGGCGCGAGCTTGCGCGCGACGACGATCACGGCGATGCACGCGCAGCCGATCGCGAGCGCCGGGACCTTTGTGCGACCGTCCGCGATCCCTCGAGCGAACTGCACAGCCCCCTCGAGCACCGACTCGGCTCGAACGCTGAAGCCGAAGAGCTTTGGCAGTTGCGCGACGAGGACGGTGAGGGCGATGCCGTTCATGTAGCCGACGCGCACCGGGCGGCTGAGAAGATCGGTGACGAACCCCACTCGAGCGAAGCCCGCGGCGACGCACAAGAGACCCGTCAGAAGCGCGAGGAGCGAGCTCAGTCAAACAGCCACGGCGCCGTCGCCGCCCGCGCGGTGAACGACCGCCGCCGCGATGAGGGCGGCGAGGGCGGAGTCTGGTCCGAGCACCATGATTCGCGATGGGCCGAAGACCGCGTACGCGATGAGCGGCACGATCGTGGCGTACAAGCCTGTGATCGGCGGCAATCCCGCGGCCGTCGCGTAGCCGAGCCCCGCCGGGACGAGCAGCGCAGAGACGACGATCCCCGCGACGAGGTCCTTTGCGAACCACTCGCGACGATAGTTCGCGAGCACCCACAGCCCCGGCACCCATCTCGGCCAACCGCGCTCGGGCGGCGCGGGAACGCCGATTCCCCCCGCGGATTGCGCAGGGGGAGGGATGCTCGTGCGCGGCGCGGGCTCCGTGGTGCTCACGGCCCAGAGTGTACTGATTGTTCTGCCTCGCAGTTGCAGTGGATGCGTTCGGGCGCTTCGTGCACCCTCGCGCGATGGTTGTTCTAGACCGAGAGCTCGCGGTCGCCCGCGAGGCCGCTGCGCTGGGATCGACGATCGTCGCGGAGATCTACGAGAAGGATTTCGCGGTCGACTGGAAGGGTCAGGACGATCCCGTGACGACCGCGGACCGCGCGGCCAACCAGGCGATCGTGGCGCTGTTGCGCGAGCGATTTCCAGAGGATTCTGTGTGCGCCGAAGAGAGCGGCGTCGAGGACAACCGTCGCGCCGTCGCGCGCGGCGGTCGCGTGTGGTTCGTCGATCCTGTCGACGGCACCAAGGAGTTCATCGCGAAGAACGGAGAGTTCTGCGTGATGGTGGGCCTCGCGATCGACGGGGTCGCGATGGTGGGCGCCGTCGTCGCGCCCGCGTGGAAGCGCGCGCTCTGGGGCGCGGTGGGCGAGGGGGCCTTCGAGTCTCGCGACGGAGCCGCGCCATCACGCCTCGTCGTGGCCGAGCCCTCTGACAAGCCACGAATGGTGGCCTCGCGCTCGCGGCCCGATCCTCGGGTCGAGCACGTCGCGCGCGCGCTGGGGATCGACGGCGCCCGCCCGTGCGGCTCGGTCGGGCTCAAGGTGGCGCTGGTCGCTGCGCGAGAAGCGGACCTCTATGTCCTGCCGTCGGGCGGCGCCAAGCTCTGGGACAGCCTCGCTCCGCACGCGATCGCCGTCGCAGCGGGGGCAACCGTGAGCGACGCGCGCGGCGAGCCGATCGCGTACGCGGGCGTCGAGCTCGCGCTCGAGCACGGCATCGTCGTGGCGCATTCGGCGCTGCACCGACGGGCGATCGACGCGCTACGCTCTCTGCCGTGAACTTCGCCGAGCGTCGCGCGCGCGCCATGGAGCGAATGGGACCACAGTCAGTCCTCTTGCTCCCTTCGACTCCCACGTACATTCGCAACAACGACGTCGAGCACGAGTACCGGCCCGACAGCGATCTGTACTACCTCACGGGTTTTCGCGAGCCGTCTTCGCTCGTGGCGTTGGTTCCAGGACACGCCGAGCACCCGTTCGTCGTCTACCTCCGCGCGCGCGACCCAGCGCGCGAGCTGTGGGACGGCGCGCGCGTCGGGCTCGACGGCGCGCGGACGATGTTCGGCGCCGACGCGAGCCGCGACATCGGCGACATCGACTCGACGCTCGCGGATCTCTTGCTCGACCGACGGCGGCTCTACTACGCGCTCGGTCGAGACCGCGCGATGGACGACCGAGTCCTCGCGGCCCTCGCCAACGCGAGGCGACGCGCGAGGCGAGGCCGGATCGCGCCCACCGAGATCGTCGAGCCATCGACCATCCTGCACGAGCTTCGCTGGCACAAAGACGAGGCCGAGCTCGCTGCGATGCAGCGCGCCGCAGACATCAGCGCCCAAGCGTTCGAGCGCGCGTTCGCCGTGCGACAGCCGGGCATGTACGAGTACGAAATCGAGGCCGAGCTCCGCGGATGCTTTCGTCGCTTGGGCAGCGAGCGGCCGGCGTACGAGCCGATCGTCGCGAGCGGCCCCAACGCATGCACGCTGCACTACGTGCAAAACGACAGGCGGATGGAGTCGGGCGACCTCGTGCTCGTCGACGCTGGCGCCGAGAGCGGCGGATATGCGTCCGATGTGACGCGGACGTTTCCTGTCAACGGGCGATTTTCTCCAGCGCAACGGCGGGTGTACGACGCGGTCCTGCGCGCGCAGATCGCGGCGATCGCCGCGGTCCGTCCGGGCTCGACGCTCACCGAGGTTCACAAAGTCGCCGTTCGATCGCTGACCGAATCGATGGTCGAGCTCGGGCTGCTCGCGGGCTCGCTCGACGAGCTCATCGAGCGCGAGGACTACAAGCGCTACTACATGCACGGGACGTCGCACTGGCTCGGGATGGACGTTCACGACGTGGGGCGCGAGTGGATCGACGGCGCGCCGCGAGCGCTCGAGCCAGGGTGCGTGCTGACCGTCGAGCCTGGGCTCTACATCCGCGCAGACGACGGCGCGGCCCCTGCGGAGTACCGCGGAATCGGCGTTCGCATCGAGGACGACGTCGTGGTGACCTCCAACGAGCCCTATGTGCTCACCGCGAAGATCCCCAAGGAGCCGTCGGCCCTCGAGCGCTGAGCCGCGCCGCGATCGAACGGCGTCGATGCGCGACGAAACCTTCGAAACCTGACGCTCTTTCTGCCATCGGATGGACCGCCCATGACCCAACGCAACGGAATCTACGAGCTCATCCAGACCGTCCGCTTCGAGAGCGCGCGCCGCTTGCCGAAGACGCCGCCAGGACACCCCTGCAACAACGTCTACGGCCTGGCGTTCTACCTGGACATTCACGTCGAAGGTCGAATGGACCCGGAGACCGGGTGGGTCTTCGACTTCTCGGAGATCGACAAGGCGATGAAGCCGCTGCGCGACCGCATCGATCACCACTACCTCAACGACATCGAAGGCCTCGAAAACCCCACGAGCGAGGTCCTGGTGACGTGGATCTGGGACCGGCTGAAGCCCTCTGTGCCAGGGCTGGTGCAGCTCGTGCTTCGAGAAAACGACGTATCCCGCGTAATCTATCGCGGCTGATCCCTGCCGCTCCGAGCGGCGGCGATCGCCCTCGCGGCCGCAGACGTTGCGCAGGCCCTGCTGCGAACGTTGTGAATCCCGCGTCGAACTCTGCTATCACTCGGGCATGCACCGCTCCTCCAACGAGCCCGCGCTGTATTGCGACGCGTGCTCCATCGAGATCGACGGCGAGCCGGCCGGACACGGGTTGCTCGTGTTCGTTCGCGGCGACGACGTGGTGCGCGAGGAGCCTCCCCTGTGCGAACGCTGCGCGCTCGCGATCAGCGTGACGGCGCTGCAGCGATGGGAGATGGAGGAGGACGACGGATGAAGCTCTGTGCGCTCGACCCGCGCTCGTCGTTGCGCCGCGCATGAAGTGGTCGGCGCGTTCCGCGTTGGGGCCCATCTCGTCGGACGCGATCGTGTCGCAGGCGGCGGTAGACTACGCGCAGCGCTCGTTCGCGGACGCTCCCGAGCTCGACGAGCGCGTCGATCAGGCGTTTGCCCGCTTCGACGAAGAGCAGCCGGCGCTCGCTGCGTTTCTCGCGGACGAGTTCGATCGTCAACGAGACGAGACCGCGCAGGCGCTCGGCTACTTCTTGTCGGTGTGCATTCACGAGGCGTTTCGAAGGGCGTTTGGCGCTCGTCTCGAGAGCGTCGATGAGTCCGCGGTCGAGGTCGCGCGCGCGTCGCTCGAGCTCGACGAGACGATGCGAAGGGAGGACTCGGCAGAGCCGCTCGAGAGCGATGATGTCGTCGCGATGCTGCAGCCGCACGTGATGACGCTCGTCCGCGAGCAGCTCGACTCGGTGCTCGCTCCGGACGACGACGCGATGCTGAGCGACGTCGAGACCGACATCGACGTCGACTGCGTGAGCGCTGTGTATCGTGCGCTCCTCGTCGCGATTTTGGCGCTCTCGCGCGCTGTTCGCCCCGCGAGCGGACAAGCGGCGCGCAAGATGCTCTCGTAGCGTCGCCGGGCGATCGAAGGGGACGCAATGCTCACCCGCGGAGACACGCTCGGAGGCCGCTTTCGACTCGTCGACAAGGTCGGCGAGGGCGGGATGGGCGTGGTGTGGCTCGCGCGGGACGAGAAGCTCGCGTGCGACGTCGCGCTCAAGGTCTTGCACGCGGCGCTGCTCGACGACGAGCACTCCGCCGCGCGGCTGCGCAACGAGGCTCGGGCGGCAGCGAAGGTGGCTCACCCTGGGATCTGTCGCGTGCTCGACGTCGGTGAGCACGAGTCGACCCCGTTTCTCGTGATGGAGCTCTTGCGGGGGATGAGCCTGTCGGCGCTGATCGAGCGCGAGCGTCGCGTCGCGCCCGAGCTGGCGGTGTCCATCATCGAGTCGGTGCTCGACGCGGTCGCAGCGGCGCACGACGAGGGCGTTCTGCACCGCGACATGAAGCCCGAGAACGTCTTTCTCTGCGACGACGGCGCGGTGAAGGTCCTCGACTTCGGGGTCGCGAAGATCCTGGACGAGGCCGAGCGCGTGCGCCTCACTCGCACCGGCGCGCTCATCGGAACGCCCGCGTACATGGCGCCCGAGCAAGCGCGCGGCCTCGCCTCGGACGAGCGCGCGGACCTGTGGGCCGTGGGCGTGATGCTCTTCGAGATGCTCTCGGGCACGCTGCCGTTCAGCGCCGCAAACTATCAGGGAATGCTCGTAGCGATCGCGACGAGTCGCCCACCCTCGATCCGCGATCGCGGCGTTGCGATTGACGATGAGCTCGCGGCGATCGTGGATCGCGCGATGGCTTCGGAGATCGAGGATCGCTGGCGGGACGCTCGTCGCTTCGGCGAGGCGCTCGCGCAGTGGCGAGAGCGTCGCGGGATCGCGCGAGTGTCTCCGAGCGTTTCGACGACGGGATCGAGTCGAAAGACCCCGCGGCGCTCGCCGAGAGAGCAGGCGATCCTCACGCTCACGGACCCCAATCGAGCTCGTTCGCAAAAGGGGCTCGTGCTGCTCGTCGTGCTCGCGCTTGCGCTCGGGGTCGCCGCGGCCGCTGCGCGCGTCGTGGGGAGCGGGCGTAGCGCGAACGTGTTGTCCGACGGCGGAGCGCCCATCGGCGATACAGGGGTGAGCGGCGCAACGGCGCAACCGCCCAACGACGGCGGGGTGTCTGCAGACAGCGGCTCGGCGCGAGCGAGCGTCTCGGACGGAGGGGTCGCAAACGGTGTGATCGCAGCGGTCGCCGATGCGGCTGCGACCGACGGTTCGAGGGTGCTGCGACGCGCTCGCGGGCGTCGGCCCGACGGCGGAGCGAGCGCGGGAATCGGCCGCGATCCGGACTTTTGAGCGCGCGACGAGCGTCGACGCTGGGCTCGCCTTGCCGAGCGTCGAATCGCGTGATAACCGCCGCGTCGATGCAACGGGTCGTGGCGGCGATCTTGGTGACGGCGGCGCTCGCGTTGGGCGCGACTCCAGCGGCGGGGCAGAGCACGCTCTCGGACCGCGTGTACATCGTGCGGCAGGGCGACACCGTGTCGCGGATCGCCGAGCGTCTGCACGTGACGGTCGCGGACCTCGTCGCGCGCAACTATCTGCAACGGCCTTACAACCTTCGCATCGGTCGACGACTCCGTCCGCCCGAGAGCACGCCGCGCGAGGTCCTTCGCACGCTTCCGCACCGCGATGGCACTCCGGGCGAGGCGCCGCGCGGCGGAGCGTCAGCGGCGCAGGCTCCCGCGCCGCCGGGGCAAACGCGGCTCCGTCGCGAGGGTGGCGGCGCGGAGCTGTTCGACTTGAGCAAGACCGACGCTCGTGCGGCGCGGCGCCTCGCGACCTTCTTGCGAGCGGACGCCGAAGAGGGACAGCGGCAGCCGCCGCCGATTCCGCTGCATCCGCGGCTCGCGTACGCGTTGGCGCGCATCGGCGGGCACTACGCCGGTCGCACGATTCGCATCTCGGCCAACAACCGTCCGCGCGGCGACGAGCCGACGGGTCCGACCGCGAACCACACCCGCGGCACGGCGGTCGACATTCGCGTCGAGGGCGTTTCGTTGCAGGCGCTCCACGAGTTTTGCCTGACGCTCGACCGAGTCGGCTGCGGGCATCATCGCCGCGCCAACTACGTGCACGTGGACGTGCGTCGCGAGCGCGCCACCTGGGATGACACGGGCGCGATCCTGCCGCTCACGAATCATCGGCGCGGACCGTGAGCCCGTAGCGGAGGCGAGGCTTCGCCGCGCTACCTCGCGCGCTCGTCGCTCTCGCGCACCTCGCCGATGCTGACGTTCGACACCTGGGGACTGCACGGGACGGACCACCGTTGGTGAGTGGGCATTCCGTGCGATAAGTGACCGGAAGAACACGGATAGCAGAGTCTCGATTCTGCGTATCCAAAATCGACGGATACCTGCTTGACGATCCCCCCCCCACCCTTGTGGCAACTCTATGGAGGTCACTGGCGAACCTGCCGGGTGTGGCGGGCATAGGCGCCGAAAACTTCACGGCTGAAACAGAGAGATAGAGTAGCAAATCGAGCGACGAAACGACGTTCTACATCGAGCCGCGGAGCGCGGCCCCCAC
>LNFM01001539.1_pt1 | contig 51775 bp, 58 predicted proteins | sample 596031 | NCBI WGS metagenome assembly LNFM01 (sample SAMN04254537, study PRJNA301005) | activated carbon metagenome | isolation source: dual media filters at the Ann Arbor, Michigan drinking water treatment plant | place: USA: Ann Arbor | reverse complement strand
ATGCCACCAAGAGTGGTTATTTGCGGTTATTTGGAGTGATGTTTCAAACGATCCGACCTAGCTAAGTCGTTGAATCCATTTGTTTTTGATTTTCGATACTTACGAATTTTTGGAGACTATCCCACGGGGAATATTGGAGGTTTCACTATGAAACCTCGACTTATCAATAACTTATAGCAAATATTAGACCTTAAAAGCAAGCCTTCTACTTTACAGCGAAACATTCTTGTTAGCCTCCCGATAATCATAAAGACTGACCACTTTTTCCATGATCCCTTGATCGTTCGGGATGAAATCAAGCCCCTCAGTTGCTCCTCTCTCATCCACGCCAGCCAGCCGAATATAACGTTCAGCCGTCTTTAAATCTCTCCAACCACATATCTTCATAACAGTTGTAGAAGGAATCCCGCGCGAAATAAGATGAGTTGCAAAACAAGCTCTTAACGTATGAAAGCGAACTGGTGGAATTCCGATTTCTCGGCAAAATGCTCGAAGAACTTTTGCCTGATAACCTTCTTTCCAATGACTAAAATGCGGCAGAACAAATTGTCCATGCTCATCCGAGCCAAAATTGTGCTGCTTCATTTCCATCAAGATCATGTAAAGCTCGCTTGAAACAGGAACATTGCGCCAGTATCTGGCCTTCAATGGTCCATATTTCTTCAGCTTCTTATTCCATGATCGCGTGAGTCTGATCAGCCCAAAGTTTCTTTCATGCGGCGGCAGAGCCTTTTGGCGTTGCGCTTCTTCTAAAGAAACCAAATCCATATCCTCGTGTCTTAAGCCGTACACTTCACCGTTTCGACAACCTGTTAAGATTGTGACCGCCCAGATCGGATACCATGGATGCTTTCGATCTTTTGCTTCACGAAGCAAAGTTTTAATTTGTTCGTGAGTCAAAATCTCTGGCAACTTTTCCGGTTCCTTTTTCGCCGTATCCAGTCCAAACACAGGACTATGATGAGGACCGATAATCAGCCTTTCATCAATACCCCAAAGATAGATCAGATTGATCACACTTTTTAGTTTTCGCTGATAAGACGAATTCTGACCAAGTTCAGCCGCTTGATTTAACAACAAGCGACCATCGCCACGAGTAATCTCTGAGGCTGGTCGCTTGAGCCAACTTTGCGTCCACTTTCGAGCAAGCTTAGCGTAATCCCAGACAGTTGATTTCGAGTAACGGTGTGAACCGTAAAGCTCGTGAAAATCAGACCATCGCTGAATGATGCTTTCCCAAGTAAAGCCTTGATTTTCAAGTCGAGCAATTTCAGAGGTGACTTGCACAAACTGAGTTCGCTCTTCTTTCTCGGCTTCTTTTTGAGATTTAAACCCACCACGCATTCTTTGTAATCGAATCTGTGGATTTTTCTTGCTGCGGATATTGATATAATAGCGCCAAAATGTTTGACCATTTTCATAATAGGAAAAGACAGACATTGCTACCTCCTTTATGCCTCTGAGCACTCGATGAGATAGGAAAGTTCTTTTCGCTTGAAATACAGTTTACCTGAAAATTTACGTCTACGAATTTTACCTTGAGAAACTAATTTGTGAATTGCATTCACTGAAGGAATTCCATTCGGACCAAATTTTCGCAAATAAACCGCTGCTTCCGCTGTAGATAACCACTCCAAATTTTCAAAGAACAAATTACTTCTTGCCTCTGAATTTACCTCGTTTTCCTGGCTGTTTCCATTCCCTTTTCTCTCTCTTCTTACCTGTGTCATATATATACCTATTCTTATAACACCTATCCCGCCCGCCGCCGTTGTACCGTCTTCCTGACCACTTACTACCGTTAAACATCTTTAGATGTAGGGAGTGAGTGGTCAGGAAGCTTCAGAGGGACAACCAGCGGCGGGCGCATGGGGTTAATTGCTGAATTTGCTTGAGGAAAAATCAAAAAGTTGAAAGCAAATGTGTTTAAGTTAAAAACTGGTATAGCTACCAGTTTTTTAAGTCTTCGCTTCTGCGTTTTGGCCATTCCGTTGAGCCAAGATATCCACACCAATTTTTAAATGAAGTGGGTTTTCCACAAGAGTTAAAGAGTCGATTGAAATCCTCACCGCCACCATCCAACGAATCAGAAAACAGAAAAAAATTTTCTCCAAATCGTTTTTGTTTTTCAGAATCTGGCAGCAATTTATTTTGATAGAGCAGTCTTATCGTTTCTGATAACCGGCCTGAATCGCAAATATAAATAAGTCCATCTAATTGGGTTCGATCCATATATTTACCTAGCTTTCGCAAAATTCTTTCGTCGCTCTTTCTAGTTCGTTCAATTTCGAAGGCGACGCACACAGTATGAGTCGATTCCGTTTTCGGAATAGTCAGAATAAAGTCTGGTCGAAGATCGTAGTCTGCGTAAGCCAGATTCAAAACATTTTTAGCAAAAGAGTCGTTCCCAATTTCAATTTCCCTAGTGATGATTGCCTCTGGAAACAATCTTTTGATTGTCACAATCCAATACTCACACCATTGATTGTGAAATAAATCTTGTTTCCGAATAAGTGGTTGCTTAAGAACATCAGGCTGCTGATTCGAAAACTCAGCAGCCTTTAAGCGATCTGGCAAACTCTGTGAGACCATGTAGTAGGTCCCTTGGCTTGAATAATGAAACGATTCAATAAATCCTTTTTTTGCAAGCAGCTGTAAACATTTTCGCAAGTTTCTCTTCGACATTTGCGACTTTATAATTCTAAAGAGCACATCAATCGTTAGTGGACCAGACTGCTGAACGGCCTTAAATACATCTTTTCCTTTTTGAGGTCGCTTCAAGGTCACAGACATCATCACTCCATATTCTCCAACTGCATCTGACTTCGACTTGTCTTTTTAACTCCTTTGGATTTTAGATCCATCAATGCCTTAATTGCTGACTCAATATCGATCTCTTTTTGTGAAGCCATCAGTCTTAATGATTTTCTAATATTTGTGTGCTTTGCCTGTAAGCCACGAATATCAATTTTTCCCGTGGAGATCAGTTCATTTGCCACATCAGAGTAGTTTATGGTTCCGTTTAAAAAACCATCATTGGCTTCTTTAGTTAAATTCTCTAACGCCGTCCATGCTTCATCACTGAGGACGATCTGAATTTTCTTTTTCATTATCGAACACCTTTCTTAAGTTTTGGCTGAGGAATCATAAACGGACTTGGTGGCAAATCACCGAAGTAAATTTCAGTTTGCTTTGCCATCTCTTCACGGTCCTCAACAACTTTTTGGTGAACAAAATAAGAAGTGATAAGTCCAAGACCCAATCCAATGGTTGCGCCAAGCCCCACTTCTTCAAGCGAGGGATTCCTCCCGTTTGGGCTATGGGCTGCATACGTTGCGGCCGCTCCGGTCAAGGCACCCGTCGCTGCTCCAAGCCTGAAGGATTGATCTAGCGTCGTACATGACGCAGTCAAAGCCACGATGTGGCCAATTAATAATATGCGTTTCATTTCGCATTCCTCCTGTTTTTACAAGTGGAGGAGTGGATAAAGTGGTATGGGTTAAGACGTGTTTACTGTAATATCAAAATGGCTTTATCAATCTCGGAGAAGTCCGATTTTGAAAAACATAATTCAAAGTCACTGTCACTAGTTATCAAAAGTTTAAACTTACTCTTAAGGAATAGATTTAGAATCATAGCATCAGGGCCTCGTTGTCCGTATTCAGACATGACTCCAACCATATCCTTCCAAAGTAATGGAGAATTAAAAAGTGGTGAAACTTGACCTTCTAGAACTTCAATAAAGTTTAATCCGAATTCCTGCTCCAGAATTGACCATTCAGTTTCAAGCATTGTTCCAATGTATCTCGAGCAGAACCCTCGCCATCCATTAATGCCGTTAACCGCGCTTATGTTTTGTCGGATAGTTTTGAGCCGTCGCTCATCAACTTTATAGGACCCACGCTTTCTCTTGGCTTCGGTGTCTTTATCTCGAATATATTTCAAAGCATTAAATATCTCAGCGTTTTCAATTGAGCTTTTCATTCCATTAAAAACTTGAAGACAGCCACTCGTTACCTGCTTTCGAAATATTAAATCGATCAACTCGAGCCGACTTACAACATTTGAATAAATTGGAATGGTCGCTTCAGCAAGCGTCTCGTGAACATCGTTTGACTGCGAAAACAATCTGTCATCTTCATAAGCCAACCCGTACAAGAATCCAGTATCTGCCAAGCAGCCAACTTGGCAGTCAGATTCTTTCAAAAACTGATTGAGCTCTGAAATGTTTCTTAGAATTATCATCAAACATCCAAGTCTGTGTTTTTGTCTTTAGGAACAGCGACCTTTTTGTTCTCTTCACCATTTATTTTTCTCATCAAATCTTCTGGAGGCGGCTGATTACCAAGCTCTTTAAGTCGTTTAGACCACTTTCGAGCGGCTCCTTTTTTAGGGTAATTAATCTTCTTTTGTTCCATAAAGTCCTCCTTTTCTATTAGTTTTAACATATGCAAATTCGCCGTCTAACCACCCGTAACTGCTATACAATTACACTTTGCGTAGTTCCGGAAATCGGATCTTAAAGACGCTAGAAGCCCCATGGGGTGTCTCTTGCCCGTGGGCTACAAGGACTGCACCTACACCTGTAGGCAAAGTCTTCAGCAAGTCAGGAGACGCTCTAAACTGGTGGGCATCCCGAGTGGTTCCTTCACCGACGATTTCAGCCGAATCAATTTCTTTAGCGTTCGTGATCCTTTGGGTTGTTTTCTGAATTTCTTTGGTTCCAAAGCAGCGCGAAAAAAATTCTGCCGAATCTGGATCGTTAATGCGCAAAACAATTTTTGTAGCTGCGTTGTCCGTGATTCGATTTAAGAACCCCTGTGATACCTCCATAACATCTCCGATACTTTGATGCGAAAAATGCAATGCAAATTTCGCAGAACGAGCTTTTGAAATAAGATCCGCAAATTCAGGACAGGCAAAAGTCGCAAACTCGTCAAGATAGACTGGAACGAGTTCTCTTGGTTTAGCCTGTCCTCGTTCCCTATGCGCCGTTCCGGCCAAAAAATTTAAATGGTTAATAATAAGTTTTCCAACAATCCCGACAATTTGTGGTGACATCAAGCTCTGCAATCTAAAATAGATCACTTTGCCCTCGGTAGCAGTTCCAAGATCAATACTCGGTTTTTCATTAGGTGAGAGAATTTGGCTGAGATGTCCTAACGACAGTGATTTGACCTGATCTCTAAGGCCAGATAGATCTTGATAATCTTTAATTGCCAATGCCTGAGGAAAGTCTTTGCTATTCACAAATGATGAATATGATTCTGGGGTTTCTAAGATTTTTGAAATTTGTGCGAGATTCGGATTTTTTTCATTCAGATCAAAATAATTCTGAAAGATTCTTTGAAGCGACGAGAGCGCTTTTGATTTGTAATACTCTTCACTCCAAGTCAAAGATGAAAAAAGTCTCTGCGCCGATTCCAGTGCAGATCCGGCAGCAAGTGGGTCATAAGCTTCAGATCCTGAATCCGTCAGATCAAAAACATGAAGTCTATCGTTTGGCACCCAAGTCTGAAGAGCTTCTAAAAACGAATTATCACCTTTGGCGTCTAAAATAATGCTACCCAAACCTCGGGCAACATCTTGTCGTAGAAAATTGAGAATGACACTTTCCGTTTTTCCAGATCCAGTCGCTCCAAGGATGTGTACGTGACGAGTTCGAATCGAATCTGGCAAATAAATCATTTCATCAAGTTCCGTATCTAGTCCCATTTGGACAGCGTCTTGAGAAACACTTCTCAAGCTTAGTGGGACTTCTTGAACTCGCTCGATACGCTTTAAATCTTCTTTTCCCCATGCAGAAAAGTATCGAACCACAAGAAGTAAACCTAATACTAAAAAACCAGACAGAACCAAGACGAACATAACCAAATCAATGCCGCGAAGTTCAGAAATAGTTTTATAGACCCACAGTCCGACAAGTCCAAATGGAAGAAGCAACAAAGTAGAATAGTTTTGATCTTTCATTATCTTTGTCCTGGAAAAAAATCAGTGAGTTCAACGAAAAATTCGGTCATTGGATTTAAAGATAATACCTGGGCGCGATTGTGTGCCACACTGGCATCCGATTGCAGTTCTTGCATCAATCCAGCAGCAACAGCTCGAGCCACTAATGTTTTGAAGTCGCCACTATCAGCACCTCCATCAACTATATTTGGATTGTTAGCCGCAGATCTAATTGCTGCTCTGGCAAACATTCCTTCCTTTTTGGTTCCGATAACACCGTAAGTTCCATCTAAGCTGAGTGCTCGAGCTGAAATTGGTACGGCCATATCTGACTTTTTGGGATGTCTGACAAATTTGAAATTCATGGTGATTCGTCCAGTTCCACTTTCAGGGCTGGCATCGCCAATAATAGTTGCGCCAACAAACTCACGACCAAGTCCGGTATTAACAACCTGGACGTGAACTGGAGCATTCGAAAATGTTTCAACAACATTCATTAGGCGAACTTTTACAAGTGTTCCTGGTGACTTTCTTGGAAAATTGTAATTTGATTTCCCGCCCGTAGAGCCACCATGCTGAACAAAGTGAATAATCTGAGATTGTTTTTGAATCCTATCACCGTTGTCTTCAATTCGTTTTCTGGCCATCGGCTTAGAAGGAGCATTTAGCGAGTTCTCTACAATTTTGAAGAAAACAATGGCGCACACAGGGATAAGAAAAAAAACGGCAATATCCTTTGCCAAAAGTCCAATTTGAAAACGAGGTGTTCCCCCAGGATAATCTTCTTCAAACCAACGCTTAAATAATTTTTCTTTCTGTTTTTGAAAAGCTTGAGAAGAACTCATTATCGACCTGCCTTCAATTTTTCAACAAAAGGTTTAGATTCCGTTTTAGTGGGAACAACTACACTCACTTCTTTTAGGTCGGCGGGGACATTTGGTTTTGCGAATATCAATCGAGCTTTGATTTGTGAATCACGCTGGGCCTCGCGTCTTTCTGACCAAAGCTTTGTTGGAGAAATCATTCTTTCTTTGTATTTTAGTCGAATCAAATCCCAATTCGGTGAAACCTTATTTGTGGAATCAGCAGAAACTACAAAATCGACAGTCAGATAGTCCTTCTTGCCATCGTATTGAGAAGAAACAATCTTGATGCCCTTTACGAACTTTCGAGGTTCGCGATTCTGAATTGGCGGCGCAGCTTTAGTCGTTACTGAGTCATTAACTGGTGCAGATTCAAATTTTTTGTAAAAAGTCGGATCAGCTTCTTCTGAAGCTGTCAGGATAAAGAGTTTTGTTGCCTTTTCCTTGAAGTAGACAAACAAATTTGTCGTGGCGTAAGCCGTTAGGGGCTTTATCACGACTGATTTACCTAATCGCTCGACCAAAAACAGATTCTGATCTCCTAAAACGACTTGGGTTGGACTCTCTTCGAATTCTAGAATTGAACTAAATCCCTCTTTTAAAAATACAGGAAAAGTTGTCGGAGCTGAATTTGTCGCAAATGTCATTTGCGAAAACAAGATAACTATCCATTTCATAAATTTTCCTTTGTTAAAAGTTTCCAACAACCTAGTACCTAACCGCATTTCGAGCCGCCTCTTTGCCAGCCTTGTATTTGGCATAAGCACCAGATGCCTTTGATACAGTTTTTGAAGTAGCTGACATGGCAAGACCTTTTGGATTTGTCATTGCAACAGCTTTTAGGGCTCCGTTTTTAATAGTGTCACCAACGCTGAGGCTAACCCCTTCGGCTAATTGAGAAACAATAAAGGGTGAAAATAGAAGCGCTATCGAAATTATTAAGTTTAAAGTAACTATCGTTACTAGATTACCCTCGACCGAGTAGGACGCAGCGAAGGGAAGTGCTTTTAAAAAAGCTGATAGCACAGACCAAACCACGGGCCAGCAGGCCACTTGAAACATCGACTTAAAAAGTCCTTTTGTAATTCCACTCGATGCTTCAAATAAAGTTCCTAATATTAAAAATGGTCCTAACGCGACCAATAGAAACCAATAAAAATGTTGGAATGCTAAAAGAAAGAATCTCGCCACAATCAGTATTACAAAACTTATGATGACAAGTGATCCGACCAGTAAATCACTCCCTAAATTCAATAGTCCTTGTAAATCGAATGAATAGGCTTCAGCTCTCTTGGATGCAGCATCTAAAACCATGTCGATCCCAGTCATGTCATCAATGGATCTGGCCACTTCAACACCCAAAATCTGACTGAATTCTGCAATGGTGGGAAAGGAAACTAACAACAGGGCCACCAAAATAAGCCGTTTTAATCTAACAAGAACTGCTCCGCTGAGTCCAAGATCTGAAGTATATCCCAATGCCACCGAAACCAAAAAAAGAGGTAGCAGCATTTGCCAGCTTAAATGACTGGTGTGTTCGTAAATCTGTCTCGCGATGGGCAGTAGCTTTTCGTACTCTTCAATCGCTGGAATTGAATAGCTCATCGAACTGTTCCTTTTCTTAAAACGACATCTGAAAACTGCGAATCTTTCTGACTTAGGTTGACCGAAAACGACTTAAAGGATGATCCACGTGTAACTACAGACCGAGTCTCACGTTCGTTCCCCTCAGCAAGCATTTGTGCGAGTAAACTTGTAATATGACTTTGAATAACCTGGGATTGGGATTCTAGTGCGATCAATGTTCCCACACCAGACGCTGTCAATTTCTGTGCAACCCCTGGCGAGGCATCGGCACCTCGACGTTCCATTTCTTTACCAGATTTAAAGGTTGTAGCTGTTTCTGGCCCGACACGAGCAACTAAATTCATTGCTTTGGCGAGTTCACTTTCGATTTGGTCATATTTTTCGGAACGATACTCTTTTGGCATTGTGTGATATACAATTCTCAACCGATTCACAGCTTCACGAGGGTCTTTCCACTTATCCCACTCAGAAGGCTGAACAACCTCTGCAATTGTTCTTATACGATCAATGCGATCTTTGATCCCGCGCATTTCATCGTTCATAAGTTCACTTTGTCGTTGCAGCTCATACATTGTGTGCAGAGTGTTCGTTACGATTTGGGCCAGTAATGGAAGATCACCACCAAATAAGTCAGCCTTAGCTGAAAATGGCAATAAACTAAAAGAGCAAATCAAAAATAAATTTTTCACGCCGTTTCCTTTCTGATTGATATGTTTTCTGTGTTTGCAAGCTTGTAAAACTCAGGAGTTGGATAAAGTCGAAAAATTTGACTCATCGTAGGGCTCAGCGCAAAAAACTCTGAGTAAAGTGGCTTTTTAGAAGTCACTGACAAAGCCCTAGAAATATCTGAATCAGGTAAATCAAAGGTTTGCTTTAAGAACTCAGCGGCTGCTCCATTTTGCAAAAATATTTTTGTAAAGCTGTTTGTAAAGATCATCTTTGCAAAAGCTTCGTCGCCGTAGTCAGCTAAGTTTTGTGTGATTGATACAATCCCAGCTTTGTATTTTCTAAGCGTTCGATACATCTCTTCCAAAAAACTTTTACTTTGAGCGAAGAATCTCCAAACTTCGTCAAAGACGATTAAAGTTCTTGGATAAGTACCCTTGAGTAAATCCCCCCATAGCAACTCGGATAATAGTAATATTGTTGTTCTTTGTAGGACTGGGTCCGAATCCAATTCCTTGAAGTCAAATGCAGTCACTTGTGCACCAATGACTGACTGCAAGTCTTCACGGATGGGCACTTGGTCCAGCTTTAAATGGGGCTTCAACCAATGGGCTACGTCTTGATAAAACCTCTCGGGCTTTTCACTCGCAAGCCGAATGAGTTCGCCAAGCTTCAGCTCTGTGCCTTCGACATGGCGAAGAAGATCGTCGATGGCCACTCTATGCGAATGAGTAATATGACTTCCAGATCCGCACAAGGTTTCAATAAAGGTTCTGTAAAAACCCGAACCATTCACTGGCCGTAAACGGAGAAAGCTAGCAAGCAGACCATGAGCCTCTTCAACAGTTAAGAGCTGGCTTTTACCTCCGTTAGTTTCAATAATCCTTCGATAAGATCCACCAATATCAAAAATGCAGAGACGTGTTTTAGGCTCATCTTTTAGCATCGATGAAAGAATCGCATTCATCAAAAAGCTCTTCCCAGAACCTGAGGCTCCACAAATGAACGAATTAAAATTCAAGTTCTCTTTTGAGAACAAATTCAAATGCGAAACCTCGTTACTTCGGGATTTTAAAGCTAAATGTGATTCATCATTTGATCTGGAATAGTCGTGAATTAAGGGAAGGATATGGGCTAGATTCTCTGAAAGGATCGGAAGTTTTCTGATTCCTAGAATCTTACCCCCAGGAAGATGGCTTGCCATAACTGGTAAAGATCCTAATCCTTCAGGATACAGTCCGGCATTACCAATACCAGAAACAACTCTTTCAAAATCATTAGCTTGATCTAAGGTTTCTTGGTCAGAACCTGATACAGTCAAACCAACTGAAATTTCGAAAAGCGTTTCCTTATCGACAAGAATACGCTCAAGAGTTTCCTCCGAAGAACTCAAAACTGAATTCGATTCAATATTTTTAACTTCAAGTGAACTCGTCACCGATAAGGCATGACTGACCCTGCGTTTGGTTTCGAGCTGGTTTTTAATTTTCTTTCGATCTGGAATTTGAATCTTAATACTTAAAGTAAACGAAGCTTCACTTTCAAATACTGGCTGCAAACATCCTTTCCAAGTCACTTGAGGTAGCTCAGTCAAAGACAAAATCCTAACGACCTTGCCATTTGCTTTGATTGAATCTTTGTCCCAAACAATATCTGGCAATCCATTTTTTAAGATTGGCTCGCCAAAAATAGCAGAAAGATAGAGTTTCCAAGTACTTTCTGTAAGGGGCGTGGACACAATTTTTAATTCACTCAATACCGCTTGTAAGTGCGAATAGCTTTCTTCTTTTTTCACCTTCTCAAAAATTAAAATCTTGGACTTGAGACCAGAAATTTCATGTTCAATTGAATGGCGAAAGACTATGATTTGCCCGTCAAAATAATTTGGCAGCCTAGATAGCAACTCGGATAATTTCTGAAAGAATCCATCGGCCAACGGACCTTCTAAGTTTTCTTCAAAGAGCCCCGTTGATAGAGGTTCCATTTCAAAAGCTTTGTAAATAGAACCTTCATTGGATTCGATAATTCCTTCAGAAATCCACTTTGATTGAATTATCGTCTTACTTAAAGAGTATTTTCTCACTTTTTTACCTCAGTTAGTTTTCGATCTCTTCCAGCGTGTCCCAAATAAATGTGGGGCTCGATGACAAATCGAGCGAGCAGTTCTAGATGACCATTCTTCTGGCCGTGCGAAATGATCCTTAAAATTGCAAGCGCACCAAGACCAAGCCCCCACGAAATGAACAGCGGGGCTTGCAGGATATTCAAAAGAACATTTGATCCAGCCAAGATTGAAAATGCAGTCACAATGTGACTGACTTCAAATCCCCAAAGCTGGGATCGATTCATGTTGCTAGTAGGACAGTTCTTCATCGAACTGTCCTTTGAATTAGATCAACGATACTCTGTGCACCAAATAGAATGGTTGCCCCGGTCACCGCGTAGACCAGATGCTGTTTGGCATTTGGATTTCCAGTAAAAAAGCTGAATGCCGCGAAACCCAATCCTAAAACTGCAAAAATTGGCAGAATTGATCCGAGCAATACATTCTTTAGCCCCATTAAAGATGATTCAACTGATGCTTGAGCGAATGGTGCGATTGCGAACAATGCGATAATTAAAAAGATTTGTTTTTTACTCATGGTTTTTCTCCTCGTTATTGTTTTGAAGCTGAATGACGTATCTTTGGCTTGGCAGCATATACAATTCAAAGCTCAGCGATCCGCCGGACTTTGAAGCCCATGCTCGGCCAACTCGGTTCCATGCCGTCTTTTTTTCGGGCGTACCGTTTTGTTTTGTTTCATACTCTTTTGCGACTAGGATATCGAAGAATCCCAAACTCATAATTCCTCCTGAGCTAAAAATAGCTCTGCTAAATCGGGTTCATTTTTTAGTGAAAGCTTGCCTATGGACCACAAGTAAAAGTCGTAGCAATCGAGTCTCATGCATTAAGATCAGATCGAAAATTGATCTGACCCAAATTTAATTTTGGTTTTGATCTTGGGTGCTCATAGGGAAATTCTAATTTATGCCAGGCCCGGTAGCGGTGATCAGAATCAGGCGAATAACTGCATTCCCAGCAGTGAGAATGCGTCGATAGATGCTCTAGTGATGGCGAACCACACCGAGGACAATGACTGAAATACATAACTACTCCTTTTGGCGCTGATCCATTCAGCGGTGAGACTCATGCGGTCTCGAGGAGATTAGATTGCAAGACAGTGCCAGTTTGTTTTTGATGATGGGAAAATATTAAGTAGTTAAAATTTGATGGTATTTATAAAATTTGCTGAGTCTCAAGTGATTGATTTAGTCTCATGAGTATCAATTAAAGTCTCACGACAAGTTGCAGTGCTGAGATTCAAATCTCAGGGTAAATCGGCAGCAACTATTTGGATGAAAGCAGCAAAAAGGCAAAATGCTGCTTTCATCCATAGAATTTCTATGTTTGTCGTTTTTGAAACGTATGTATTCCATAACAGACTGCGGTTAGACCCAAACAGACTAGCGCGGGAACAGCACCAGCCAACCCATCTCCATGCCCTAAGTGTGATCCGATCGCGCCACTAAATATTCCAAATAGCAGAAGTATTGATGTTGACCTGGTTTTTTCAGACCATAACCCTGCGGCGAAAGCTATTTCACCAAGTCCGAGTAGCCTAGTAAACCACTCTGGATAGTGGAGGTTGCCCATATTCTGTAGCATTTGTTCTGCGCCGATAATTTTCATTCCACCAAAAAGAATAAGTGCTAAAGTTACAAGTGCAAAAGGTGCGTTTTTAAAGTATTTCATTCTAATCCTCCATTAATATTAAAAAATTTAATCCTCAGGCTAGAAGAGGGTTAATGTTGATTCCACCGTCAATATTGTATTCGCCACCGGTAATAAATGAAGCTTTCTCAGAAGCTAAAAACACAACTAAGTTAGCGACGTCCTCCGGCTGACCAAAACGTTTCAGTGGGACTCTGTTCTGCATGGCTTGGGCAAACCCCTTTAGCTGTTCCTCTGGAAATCCAGCTTTTCCAAAAATAGGGGTATAGATCGGTCCTGGGTTAACAGAATTTATTCTGATCTTGCGTGGTGCCAGTTCTGTGGCTGCTGTTCTTGTATATGAATTCAATGCAGCCTTAGATGCAGCGTAAACTGCTGTGTTTGGCATTCCGGTATACGCATTAACCGAGGATAGGTTAATAACTGAAGCACCTTCGTTCAAAATAGGAAGAAACTTTTCAATCGTAAATACGGCACCTTTAAAATTGATCCCCATTTGGTGATCAAACATTTCTTCGGTTATTTGTCCTACCGGGGCTGGCGCAAATATTCCAGCATTCACAAAAAGGATATCAATTTTGCCAAACTCTTTCTTAACAAACTCAACAAGTTGGTTGGTTTCATTGATGTTTGCAGCGTCTGCTTTGAAGCCAAGGACACCTAATTCGTTAGCCGCGATCTTTACCTTGGATTCGTCTCTACCTGTTATGATAACCCGAGCTCCGGCATCCTTCATTTGTTTTGCTGATTGATAGCCAATGCCACTGTTTCCACCTGTTACAACAGCCACTTTTCCTTTTAATAAATCTTTCATTAGGTTCTCCTTTGTTATTGGTTGATTCATTATATATTCACTATAGATACATAATAAACCAATTAACTTGCAAATTGCAACTACTTTTGATACAATTAAAAAAGTGAGTTGAATTCAGCCTGTAAGTCATTGAAAGGACTTGATTATGGTCGATACAAAATTTTCCGTTTCGGTACACCTCTTGACTTCTTTGGCATACAATTCTGATCGCCTGATGAGCTCTGATGAGCTCGCACTTGGAATGAAGACAAACCCCAGTTTTGTCCGAAAGCTCATTGTTAATCTATCAAATGCAGGTCTCGTTGAATCTGTTAGAGGGAAAACAGGTGGTGTCCGTCTGGCTACTTCCCCAGAACAAATCACGTTAGATCGAGTTTATGAAGCTGTTGCTGAGCACAAAGTTATTTGCGTTCCCGAAAAATCGGCCTACAAGCCTTGTCCAGTGAGTTGCGCCATGGGCGGCATATTAACAAAAATATCCGACGATATAGAGAGAAATACCAGAGAACGATTGTCAAAAACCAATCTTAAAGACTTAGTTCAAAGTGTAACAAAGATTGACATTTCCTGAATATAACATGCCGTTGATTACTCCCGAAAATACAAATTGAGCTCTGGTTTTTGTAATTCAAAAAATTAAATTTTTTAACTTGTTCAAAGCTGATTAAACGTGTCCGGTACAAAATGAAAGAGCACAGGAATGGCGCACTGATGAGCAAATTATCGAGAATGTCTGGCAGGCTTTAACAATCTCGGGAGGTGATTTTATGCAAGCGTTTTTAAGTCTAACCACTAGCTCAAACCTTCTTGAAGTCTACGACTTAATATTGCCTTCTTTGCCACAGGCTGAAGTCTCTTAAAAATTTTTGACTTTGGTGAAACCACTCGCCAGAACGGGAATGTAAATCTTGCTTTACCTTTTGCAACTTCATTTTCGATTGCAACCTTAAGAAACATCGAGGTCGTAACAGGGCAAGCAACATGAGCTTTTAGAGTTTTTGCCAGCTCTTTCCTTATATCATTTAAAGACCGCTCGGAGCCTCTTGGTATTATTTTAATAATTTTGGCTATTATTTCCGGAGTTCCAATAGCCATTTTTTGCCCCGGTTGCATGTCGGCAAACTTGGTAGAAAGAATTTTGACTTTGGGCTCATAAATTTTCGTTGGTTTTAACTTTTCTAGTTTTTTCATTCTACCGCTTTCTTTAAGTCATTGATGTATGTATTGACCGAGTCTTCGACATTAAAGAATGTGTAGGATAGAAGCTTAGCCATAACCTTGGTTACAATTACTCTTTCTGTGAATGCAACTTCAGTTTTTCCGTCGGATGTTTCGGCAAAAGTTCCAACCCAGTTTCCACCAAAATCTTCACTGTCGATTATTTCAATCTCAAACCTGGTAGGTGAAATCTTAACTTTAGTTCTAAATTTGATGGCTGGACCTTTATTTGGCTGTTCAATCCAAACCTCTCGTCCCTCAGTGCTATCTAAGACATCGACTTTTCCGACTTGGCTTCGCCAATTCTGGTGCGAGATATTAGTCACGGTCTTGAACACTTTTTCAGGATTCGAATTTATAATTGTTTTGGCGGTAAATGAGCGCTCGTTCGGAAGAACAAGACCCACGATAGCTACAATTAAGATTATAATTAGAAGAATAACTAAACCAATTTTCACAATTACCTCACTTCGATAGGGATATAGATTTCTGTAATTAGATCTCGCTCTTGGCGTACGGTTCTAGGGTCATTAATATAAATTTCAAACGGAAATGCATCTCCAAGTCTATAACCAGAATTTGGAAGCCAGTTTCTGTACGCTACATTCCAACTTTGCCAAAGATTTTTGTAGCTTCCGTTATGGATAAATACCGCATACGTGCCTGGCTTAACGGTCAATGTTTCTAAGCCTTCGCATGCGATAGCATCAGACCCAAGTAGTTCAAACCCACCAAAATATTTCACTTCGGTTGGGTTAACTAGGTCAGGATCTTCAAACATAACAGCACAAGCTCGTCCCATTCTCGCATTTAGATTGTTGGCGTCAGCCAATTTGATTGCCTGCTTGAACGTCGCCTCTGCAACTTTTTGAAAACTTCTGTTTTGATATCCTTTTCCCATGATTCCAAAAATGATTTGGTGCACCCTAAGTTCAATTCGGCTGGGCTCAGCAACAATTTTTTTAGTTTCTGCTTTTTGGGTTAGCCAGAGGGAAAGCGTATTGTCATTAAATTCGGTTGAGGATGCTGGTGTAAAACCAAAACGTTTGCGAAAGGATCGGATATATGAAGAAACTGAATCGTATCCAGCCGCAACGGCGATTTCGATTATGGATGATTTTTTGCCTTTTTGAACTCTATAAAACCCAGAAGCAAGTCGAATTCGACGAATAAATCCCGAAATTGGTTCGCCGGTATAAATTAAAAACAATCGATGGAGGTGAAAAGGAGAAATTCCTGCATGACCGGCTAATATTTCAAGAGTCAGTTTGGAGTCTGAGTTCTCTTCAATAAACTCGACGACTTTATTAATTCTGTTTCTGTATTCTGATTCAAACATACTCATAAAACGATATCTTATCAAAAGACAGAACGATGTGCAGGTCTTGCTATGTCATTCAAAATGCTTAAATTTACCAGATCTGCCTTCCAAATAACTTAAATGTTGATGACCTACTTTTCGGTCTTTCCCTTTTCCAAATAAAGCAGTCGTGAAACCATAGCCAAAAGACCGATTGATCCTCCCGCCAAAACCAATATGAACCATAAAACTGGATTCATCTTTTGGTCTTTCATACGATCTAGTAATGCTATAAATGCAGTTGCGATTCCGATAAGAAGATCAAACCAGATCTGGTTACCCCAAAAACCTCTGGTATGATGATCCCAAAAGCCCAGTGGTCCTTCAATAGACATTGTAAATACTGAATAAATGAAAAGAGCTATCAAAAGTATAAACGGAAAAATCCAAGACTTTACCATTGGCTTTTTAAATATGACGAAAAAGATCACTACCAACAAAAAGGCCACTGCTATCAAAGGTAGAATTTGATTGACGTTCATAGTTAACTCCTTAAGCATGGTTCAAGAAAACAATCACTTTGTAGCATATGCTACACTATTGTAGCACCAATTACAATATCCAAAGGCAAGCGATGAAAGATCAAATATTATCTGGTACAATTGAATACCTCCTCGATTTTGGCTTAGCTGGGCTATCTCTTCGACCGCTGGCAAAAAGACTAGGAACGAGTGATCGAATGATTCTGTATTATTTCGAAACAAAAGATGTTTTGATTCAAGAGGCTGTTAAAAAGCTTGCAGAACTAATGATTAGTCAGATTAAACAACGCTGCGACAAAGTGGTGATTAAAAAACCTGGGGACTTTATTGAATGTATTTGGGATGCTTTTGTTGCCCCGGCATCCCGCCCAATTGCTATGCTATTTCTAGAACTCGATCTATTGAGCCTACGAGAAGCAAAAACTTTTGGCGCTACGGGCAGATTTCTTATGGATGAGTGGAGCAAATTGGTGGTAGCTAGCTTAAGTCCTTTTGTAGTAGACAATAACGAATCAAATCAAAAAATAGATAGTTTGTCCGCTGAGTTGCTAGGATCAATTATTCATCACTTGGTCAGCCAAGGGAACTCTCCCAGAGGAACAGTAAAAAGAATTCGAAACCGTGCAAACGCGATTGCACTCAAGTAAGGATTAACAAAATTGATCCCAATAGCAAAGTGGCTGACTAAGTACGACGAGCCTCATTGATGAAAATTTATTTATTGTATCTCTGCCTGCAAAGTAATTTTAACGGCAGATAAAGCTTTTGAAACATTATAAAGCTTTATCTCCTGCATGAAAAGCATGCTTACGTCTCTCGTTGACCAGCCCTAGTTCTTTGGCTCGCCGAAAGAACGTAGCTCTAGACATATTCAAAATCTGAGCAGCTTTAGTTCTATCACCCGACGAATCTACCAATGCTTTTTGAAATCGTTTACGTTCCTGTGAAATTGGCGTATGTCCGAATTTACCCATTACATGAAGGGCCTGCTTCGGGGTAAACAGTTTTGATAAATCTGGAATTGCCTGACAAACATCTTTTTCTCGGATCACTTTGTTGTCACAACGATAAACCATCATTTCAATAACAGATTCAAGCTGCCTTACATTTCCTGGCCAATGATATGAAAACAGAAGATCGATCGCTTGTGGAGTTATTGTGTATTCATTTTTGAATCGAGACGAAAGAAAAAAGACTACAAGCTCTGGGATGTCTTCCAACCGTTCCCGCAGGGGAGGAATCCGAATCGAAAATTTTGCTATTCGGTAATACAGATCTTCACGGAACTTTTTGTCCATGACTGCATTTTCAAGATTTACATGTGTCGCAGAAATACTTTTAAAACTAACATGTCGCTCTTCTGTTGATCCAACACGTTGAACTTTTCGCTCTTGAAGAACACGCAAAAGCTTTGCTTGTTGATGCATTGGCATATCACCAATTTCATCTAAGAAGACAAAACCACCTTGTGCTGCCTCAAAAGCACCAATTCGATCTCTATCGGCGCCGGTAAATGCGCCCTTAACGTGACCAAACAGTTCCGATTCTGCAATTCCGTCATTGATAGCTCCGCAATGAACTGGGAATAGTCTAGTCGCTGAATCAGCAAGTTCTGCGATTGACCTAGCAACAACCTCTTTACCAGTTCCAGTTTCGCCTTGAATCAAAATATCTTTAATTCCCATCTTAGCGGCCTGATGAATATCTGATTTCAATTTAATAACCGAAGCGGATGATCCAACTAAAAGCGTTCCTTTTTTTGAGGTCGAAAGAATGGCATCTCTGCGCAGTTGTCTTTTCTTTAAAGTTGATAAAACAGCTTCTCTGATTTCACTTAAATTTGCAGGCTTAGGAATGAAATGAGTAATTCCTGAATTCATTATTTCAATAAGCCGCTTAGGGTCGGTCTCGCCACTGATGATTATAACGTCAACCTCAGAGTCTTTAGCCATTATTCGTCGGAAAACATCAAGACCGGTTCTGCGATCACCGACAAAGTTTAAATCCAGCAATACGACATCGTAAAAGATATTTTCAATTGCAATCAAACCTTGGTCGATGTTTGCATAGGAATGAATTTCGAATCCCAAATCTTCAAAAACAAGTGGGATCTGCTCGAGCCAAGTGGCATCGTCATCAAGGGCTAAAATCTTAGGAGTTCTATCTTTAATCATATTAAAGCCTGCTTAGGAATTTTAACTTCAAACTTAGCTCCGCCTAGTTCAGAAGATCGGCTGATAGCAATTTCACCCTTATGAGCTTCTATAATTTTTTTTGAAACCAAAAGACCAAGCCCAGAACCATGTGGCTTACTACTTTTTAAAGGGCGTATAGTAGATTCCGAGTAAGAGGGAAGCCCTGCCCCTGAATCTTCAACGACAACACCAATAAAATCTTTGTTCTCTAGATTGAAAGAAACTTGAATACTTTTTTTATCAGAAGCATTTGATTCCACGGCCTCAAAAGCATTTTTAATAATATTTGTGAAGACACGTTCGACCTGAATTGGATCGTGATTCACTAGAACTTCTTGATTCGGGTTTTGAAAGCTTAGTTGAATGTTTTTGGCAACCGGCAGACTCTGGCTAGTTTCAAGTGACTTCTTAAGCGTATCGACTAAGCTTAAATTCCTTTGTTGAACGGAAATCTCGCGACTACCGTCAAGCGCCGTCTGAACAATTGAAAGTAATGAGGGAAGCTTTTCGCTACTGACTTTAAGCAAATTTTTGTAACGAGTCTCAGTTGGAGCTTCCTTCGCTAAATCGGTTGCAATTTGTAGCGATTGCAGAATGGTTTTAATATCGTGGATAACGCCTCTTGCAATTTGGCTATAGACGGACTGTTCCCGCTCCTGGAATGAGGTATTTAGTTTCTGAGAGATTTCCTGAATTTCAATGGGCCAATCCGAAGAAATTGATTTTTCGCCGGTGGAGGTGTCGACTAAAGATTCAATGGGGCGAACCAAATATTTACGAAAGTATCGTGTTTGAAAATAAAGCCCACTTCCTGCAAATAGCCCTATGAGACACACGCTTATAAGCAAGTTTCCTAATTTAAAATAATACCAAATATCGCGCTTTGGAGTTGCTATTAACACAGAATACTTATCTTCCAAAAACGGCATTTTCACTTGAGAATAAGCAAAGCTATTAAGTCTTGGGATTTTTCGAATATCTTCATCTGATCCAAACCGTACATCCGACAAATTCAATTCGATTTGCAATTGAGACGCAACTGCATCTGGTGAACCTCGCGGAGCCAAAAGCAGCTCACTAGAAAGTCGTCGAGCAACAATTAGAGTTTTTGAATCTAGCTCGCTTTGAATAAGATTAAGTTCGCTCCGGTAGTTGTAAAAAGCAAAAAGAGAAAACAAAAACAAGCTTGCAACCAATGCGGTCCCGCCGGACATCATCCAAGAGGCATTTATGATTTGTTGGAGCTTTCTTCTTTGTTTCATATTATTTTATTGTCTTATCAAAAACTAATTCGCCATCTGAAAGTTTGAAAACACTGATGCCCCATGGGTTTTTAAATTCAGATTTCCCATGCTTTAGAAATGCTTGCTTAAATTGATTTTTATCTTTTGGTTTAAACGTGCACAATAGATCTACTGTGTCTTCTATCGCTTTGATCAAGGACTGGGCCGAGCCACTTGATGGAAATGCAGAAGCCATCGAAGGATTTTTAAGGATTTGCTTACCTAAATTGAAAAACGACAAACCTTTGTCTGATGGTGGGAAACCTTTTACTGTCATTCCACTAGCTCCTTCGAGCTGTGGCGAGTTGTGAACGAATCCGTAATTGTTATCACCCCAACCGTCACTTCCGACAAAAAATGTGTCTGGATTCCATTTGCTAATTTTACCGATCAGAAATGAAGAAACTTTTGAATAATTAGGTAAAAGTACAACGTCAGGCTTTTGAGATTTGAAAAAGCTCTCAAGCTCGGCAACGTCAGGCTGTTCACCCGCTATCTTGTGTTCCAATAGTTTTTTAAAGCCTAGCTTTTTAGCCTCTGAGTTGTAGCTAGATGCAAAATCTAAACACGAAACGCAATCTTCACTGACAATTGAAGCGAAAGTAATTTCTTTTTTGCCTTTGAATTTTGCTTTGGTCTGACTCGCTAAAACAGAAGCCATTTTTTGATTTGATTGAGCCAGTGTCAGGTGCATTGGATTTAATTCATAAACCTCTTTAGCCGAAGCCATGATACTTACACTTGGTGTCTCTGGAGCGCCTTTTACCGCTAAAAGATAATGGTTGCTTCGGCGAGGACCGACTATGAGCCATGCCCCAGATGATTCTGATTTTTTTGCCAGCTCTAAGGCTTGTAGTGTATCACTTGCATCGTACAGAACCTTTTCGTCATTAATTTCATAGCCGCAGGATCTTAGCTTTTCGCGGGTCAGGTCTTTTCCAGTTTGAACTGCGTATTCATACTCCTTCTGAAAACGCTCTGATGAAGTTGTATCTTTTGGAGCTAATGCTTCCATGAACGATATTTTAACTTTTATTGTTTCTTTTGGCGCAGAATGAACAAAAGAGGATGCGAGCAGAAGAAAACTTGATACTAAAAGTTTCATATCACTTTCCCCCAAGTTAAAATTGCTTTGCCAAAAGATTCTTTTGGAGAGGTCAGAGTTAAAACGTTACCGTCAAGTTTTGCATGACGAACCAGTTCTTTACCAATACGATTAGGATTCGAAGCGTTCTTTACCTGGTGTTTGATGATATCTTTGTCGACCGTGAAAGTTCCTGAATAAAAAAGAATTGAATCAAAATAATTTTGGGCTTCGACTGAAGATTTATTTTCAACTTCTCTGTTGATGCTGACGCTCATGTAGCCGTTTTCAGTGTAGATAAGTTGACCTTTAGAATTTCTTCCCCAATCACGAATCTCGCCGTCGATACTTTCAATTAAGAACCGCTCTAGAAGCCATGTTCCGACTAATCGATCCTTCATACTTACCCCCATCTGCTTGCACAGATAGCACCCTTAAATTATGAGACTTTATTTTTGTCAAACTATTGATATCAGTGACATTTTAACCCTGCCTTTTGAGACTTGAGTCTCAATCGGCACTAAGTTGTCGAAATACTTGTTTAAAATCTGATGTTAAAAATTTATAAAAAGAATTTATTAAGGCGCAGCGCAATGTAAAGTGATCTACTTGAAAGCCGCTTAGGAAAAGGGATTCACGAGGACCGCACTTCCGTATTGGTTTCATTTTGTATTGGCTTGTCATGGCTAGTCTCGAATGCTCTAATTTTATTGCTAAATCAAATCCTATGGAGGGGTTTTTTAATGCTCACGCATGACACTGAACGATGGCTTTCTGTTGAAGAAATCGCGGCACATTTAGGAATCTCAAAAGAAACAATCTATCGCTGGGTTGAACGCGAAAAAATCCCTGGCCACAAAGTCGGTCGGCTTTGGAAATTTAAAGCGAGTGAGGTTGATCAATGGGTCATGACCGGCGGCGCTGATAATGTCGTTAATTTTCAGAAAAGTACATTTCATAAATGACGGCGAGGGAGTAAAATGTCCGTGAAACTTGCTTCACTAATTATTGAATACGCTAAAGAACTTCCTCCTTGGCAAAAAATATTGGCCAAGGCTGCTTTTGAGCATCTAGGTGATCTTAGCCATGCAAAAGAAATTGATATAGCGGTTTCTCGCTTTCTCAAAGATTCTGGAGTGCCTGTCTTAAATGAAAACGCTGGAGATAGTGAGATCTCGTATATCGACTCTCTTCAGACAGAAGCTACCGAAGGCCGTTCCGTAGTCCCGCGACTCATTGAAATTTCAGAGTATAAGAACGTTAATGCTCTTTCGGATGGGCAGAAGATTACTTTTGCCCCGAAGCTTACAATTATCTATGGAGAAAATGGCGCAGGAAAATCTGGCTATAATCGTGTTTTGAATACGGCTTTCTACTCCAGAGGCGATAAAAACATTCTGCCCAATATTTTAAAACCAAAAAATGAACAAGGAACTCCAACTGCAAAATTTGAATTTGAGATCAATGGTGCAAAACAAGTAAGATCATATCCAAACGAAATATCTAAACCTGAGTTTAAACAATTCGCATGCTTTGACTCTAAAACTGTTCCTGCGCATGTTGGCGAGTCAAATGAGTTGTATGTTCTTCCAAAGGAGATGGAATTCTTTGATAAGTTAGCCAAGCTTATTGAACTTGTGAAAACTCGTATTCAAAATGCTATTAACGAAAGAAACAAGCCAAATGAGTTCCAAAGATTTTTTGATGGTGAAAGTTTATTAAAGGAAGAGATCAAAGCAATCAATGCAAGTTCTGAATATATCAAAATTTCTGCGGTAGGATTAAATCAAAATCAACTTAAAAGTGATTTAGAGAAGCAAGAGAAAGAACTCAATGCGCTCAGGGCAACTGATCCTAAAAAGAAAATAGCAGAGTTGAAACTGGCTATCTCTGAATGTGATGATTACGCCAAAACAATCGCGGAGGGGCTGACTAAATGCGGAGTTGATGCAAATCAATCTATTCAACAAGCATTAGACGCGTGGAAAAAGGCAGAGGAAAACGTCAAGAAGTCTGGTGCAGAGTCCTTTAAGACAGAATTAATAAAAACCGTCGGTTCTAGCAAATGGCGACAATTCATAATTGCAACTTCTGAATTAGCTAAAGAAGAAGGAGCAGTTCTTAGTCGACAATTTCCTTCGAATGGTGACTCTTGCCCTTTATGTTTACAAAAGTTGGAGAAAGATGCTCTTGCCCTGTTCGGCAGATACTTTGAGTTTCTTGGTGGCCAAACGGAGAAAGACCTTACAGCAACAAAAACAACCCTAAAGAGTTTGGCACAAAAATATGGTCTCGCGCCTACAACTATCGTTTCTAAGCAAAATCTTTCTAAATGGCTTGATGAAAATAATGCCCAATTAAAGTCTGAACTTTCTAAAACAGAGGAAACCATTAAAGAATTTTTTACTTTGGCTAGGGAACGAATTGAGAAATTTGACTTAACTTCCTTAGCTCCAGTGCAAACAGAAGGCATCACAGAAAAGCTCGCCTTAATTAAAAGCAGTCTTGAGGAATCAATTAAAACATTTGATGAGGCTACATTTACTAAGAAACAACAAGACTTAGGCGAAGCTGTCTTGCTGCTCAAGCATCAGGTAAAATTTTTAGAACTTGCTTCTGAAATTGAGAAATATATCAAGATTCAAAAATGGATTTTAGGCGCATCTGCTGCAATCAAGACAATTAACCCTAGACCCGTCACAGACAAACAGAAAAAAATATTTAATGAATATTTCACCAAAGAATATCAACAGAAGTTCTTTCAAGAAGCTCAAAAACTGCATGTGAATTTTAAAATTGATATAAAAGCTGAGGGGCGAGCTGGAAAAAGCTTGAGAAAGCTGGATGTTTTTAATCACTCGCCAGCGGATGTTTTGAGTGAGGGTGAACAACGAGCTATAGCTCTTGCCGACTTCTTAACGGAAATCGAGATATGCAATCTCAAAGGTGGGATCGTTTTCGATGATCCCGTAAACTCCCTGGATCACGAGCGAAAACTTTATATTGCTAGTCGCTTAGTCGAAGAATCAAAGCGCAGACAAGTTGTTATCTTCACTCACGATGTTAGTTTCCTATTTGATTTAATAAATGAGGCTGAGAAGCAAAAGTTTAAAGCGAAAGACGATTATCTTTGCCATTGGATTTCAAAAATTGATGATAGCATCGGCTTGGTACACCTAAATCACAGAAGAGATTTAGAATTGGATTATAAGACCCATGCTAGAGCTGAAGAACTTTGGCAGCAAGCTCGCAGTGAAACCGTTCCCGATAAAAGAGAGCTTTTAAGCAAGCAAGGATTTGATTGCTTGCGCCGTACCTATGAGGCTTTTACTCTTATCGAGCTATTTGGAAATACTGTAAGAAGATTTGATCGTCAAATTGGACACGGAACTTTGAAAGATGTTTACTGCCCTAGAGATGTTGCTGATTTCGTCAGTAACAAACTCAAGACTTGTTCGGGGTATGTCACAGGGCATTTACAAGCCGATGGCTATTCAGGCCAGCTTGCTAGTCCTGAACTTTTAAAGCAAGAAATTGATGCTTACATCAAATTTTCAAAAGAATATAAAGAACGCAAAGAAGCAGATAAAAATCAGGCAGTAGCAACACAAGAGGTACGAATATTGTCGTAAAGATACTTTGGTAATGGTCGAGCTAGTAAAATGGCTCTTTAAGCAATGTGAATATGAATCGAGGTAGTATGAATTTGGTTGAGTACCACAAAAGTATTGGAAGAGAGCTTTTGGATGTCAAAAATCGTTTTAGGGACTTAATTGGGGACCAATACCACCGCTTAGCAGACGGTAAACATAAAGAGTCTATCCTGAAAACCATTTTGCAGCGCCACTTACCAAAAAACATCAGCGCCAAAAATGGATTTATTAGATTCGATGACATTTCTATTTCAAGTGAGATAGACATTTTACTTTTCTCGAATGACAGGCCATTGCTTTTTGAAAACTCCGACCTGGTGATCTCTACGCCCCATGCTGTATTTGGTGGGATAGAAGTCAAAACAACATTAACAAGCAGCAATCTTACTGAATCACTAGAAAAAGTAGCGATTAATTTACAAAATACATCTGAACATTTAGACAAGGCATATTGGTCAGATCTCCATACAACAGTGCAGTCAATGTCAAAAGGGATATCTAGGAGTTACCCTTGGTTTTCCTTATTTGCATTCGAGAGCAATGTTTCTGATGAAATCGTTCTTAACCGGCTAAATGAAGTTGCAAAAGGAGATTATAGAAGAGCGATACCATGCGTCTGTCTAGGCCCAAATAAATTTGTACGATTTTGGTCAGAGCATCGCAAATCTATTACAGATACAAACCCATTCACAGGTTGGAGAGTTTATGATTTAAAGGGGCTTGCCTTTTCTTATTATATTTCAAATATGATTTGGCAAGACCACGTAAATTCAACTGAAACAAACCCCTGGTTTGCGCTTGAAAGTAAAGAAATAGAAATGGTGCAAGAATTACCTTTTAGCAAATGAGAATATGTCGTTTGCTGTCTTTCCACAACTGCTGTAGCCGATTTCAAATTGTTCAAATTTACTATAAAAGCCTTTCACTTTCCTCTAAATCCGTTGTATCCATCCGAAGAGAACTTGGATAACGACAATTCATTTTCAAATGCGATCTTGGCCGTATCGCCGTCCGAGTATGTCCCCACCACAAAATGAATGAAGTATCCTTTTTCATTTAAGGTAATCGCACAAAGCGCGAAAGGCTTACTGCCGCTGCTTTCACACAAAACTAAAATTGCCGGATGATTTATTGCCTTTGCTACGGAAAGAGCACTTAGCCGCGGACTTGAATCACCATGCGAAAATAGTTCTCCAATTTTAATATTCTGAAAATACGAATCCAGAGCGCTAATACCAAATTCTTTTGGACACATCGGAAAATATGATCCAGGCCACATGTATTGCCCGCACATAGGCGTTTCTGCAAAATCAAGCCCGGGTTCGCCAGCAAGCCCGACTTCCCATTTATTTAAGGGCTTAAAAACTCTTTTATCAAATGCGCCTTTGCGATTCGTATAGCTTCTAGTCGGAATATTTTTTGAATTTGTCCAAATAGCCATGCGCAATTTGCAATTTTCAGCTTCTTCTGGAGTTACAGCTCTCATCCATGCCATATTAGATGAAAGGTTCATATTATTCAGCATTGATGGGTTCGCTAAAAAAGCCTCAACACTTCCACAAAGGAATTCAATCTTCTTTCTAGTCGCTGGATTCTTTAAAGTATTTTCTAATCGAGTTAACCACCTTAAGTTTTCAGGTCGATTATTCCTGCAATTCGAATCAATATGGTCAACTACATACTTGGGATCTGGCGGATCTCCGTGAAATGCAATTGCAACAATGCGATGAACTCTAGCTCCTGCAATGTGCAAGTATGGGTTTGCGTGATTAGCATTCCCCAAAGTCCACTTATTGTCTGCTGAGCGTGTCCGCTTGCTTTCAGGAGAGTGTCGTAGGACAGCCCCATTATCACGGACAGAGTATTTCTCTCCTTCAAAAAAGCATTTCTTTTGAATTTTGAAGTCATCAAGGTTTATTAAAGGCTCATTAGTTTCTTCGTTATAACTTTTCATAAACGATGTCTCATTTCTTTTTAAAAATGTGCGAATATCAATTTTCAATTTTATAAATTGAAAATTGAAACACAGGGATCGGTGTTTGTTTTTTTTAGACTAGATATCGGAGTTAGATTCTTAAAATCTAACTAGCAATTCTCATCGTCTGACTGTTGGAAATACGATTGGGGCTCCAGATGCCGGTTTTCATTTTCAGCCATTTAACGACACGCTGGGCACGACCAAGCTTTGTATGGTCAAATTGCTGATTGCTGCTTTCACCAAAGTCCTTAAGTTGTAGATCACGTTCTTCTTCGGTGTTTAGTTCTAGGCGAATATCTTTACCATTCTGAATTTCATAGTCATATGTCGCAGTACAAATTGAAGTCAGTGTACCTATATGACCAAGCTCAGTCAGTTTATACTCATTAAAAAGAACTTTCTTGCTTCTGTCGAAGCCTGAAAAAAAGTCGACAAACTCACCAGCAGTTTCAAGCTTAAAAGCAGGAGGCAATTCTTTCTTTGATTCTGACTTCTGCTTTTCTGCAGGAGCACCATGACTTTGCTGAGTTGAAGCTAGTGCTGAAGCTGTATTCCAGTCATTGAAGCCAAAAACTTTTGCCATGACTTCTAAAGCATGACCATGCGGCAGTTCAATATTGTGTTTTTCTTTTAAGATTTGGCGCAAATGTTTTGTGCGTTCTTTAATTTGATCACGAGACGGTTGATTCATAGATACTCCCTTTTTGTTTCGGACTTTTTGTTCTCTTGATCGCCTTAAAGACAGTCCTTAAAAAGTTTGTATTTATAAAAACCTTTTATGAATTGTAGAAAAATTCACCGTAGCATTTCAGCCGCGATCGGCAGGCATTTCTTGGGCCCTTGGTAAAGGGTTAGCAAATTAAGTAATCCCAGGTCAATTAAATTTTATTTGTGGAATAATCCTTCAAATCATAACGCAAGGGCTAGACAACTTTAGACTAATGAAAAATACTTAGCTGATGGCTACAGTTAATATAATTAATTTGCTCGAAACTACAGATTCTTCCAAATGTCCAAGTTGTGGAGTTGTGGCTACTTTCTCCTTTGAAAATGAATGGCCATACGAACCTCCAAAACGAAAAGCAATCACGTCCCTAGATGAAATCACAGGTCTAGATGAAAAGGTGCAAAGATTTAGACAATCTGCATTTCAAGTAAGAGTCGTGAAGTGTAATTCTTGTAAAGGCGTTTCGATTTTGGCATACCCAAATGGGGTTTTAAAGGACAAAGGGAAACTGATTTGGCCTCAAAATAGCTCTCGAAAATTAGACAGAGAGGATTTGATTCCAGAAATTGTAAAAAAAGATTTTTATGAAGCATCATCAATTGAGACTTTGTCACCAGCTGCTTCTTCAGCAATTTCTAGAAGGTGTTTACAGCAGATTTTGAAAACAAAATATGAATCACTAATGCCTAAGTCAGATAAACTCAAGGCACAAGTAAATGCTGTTCTAGCTGGAAATGTTTTACCGTCCTATATTTCAGATGAACTTCATTCGATTCGGTCAATAGGAAATAATGCCGCTCATCCGAACTTTGACCCGGCTACAAACCAAATCATAGAAGTTGACTCTAACGAAGCCAGTGAATGCCTAGATGTTTTAGAATCGCTTATCGATTTTTGCTATATTTCACCTGTGAAAGCTTTAGAAAGAAAGCAAAAGAGAGAGTCAAAGTTTGGTCCCGATACAAAATAGTTTTGTGAATTATTTCTTAAAGTAAAAACTTAATAAGTAGCCTAAAAAAAAGGAGTCTTGAATCTGAAATTCAAAACTCCCTTAATGATTTTTCAAAGATATTTCAGACTATCGAAAGCGTTCAGCCTCCTCCGGAAACACTGAAATTGGTTTCCAATCAATGTGGGTCGCTTTGTGTGAAGCCTTTTGAATTTGGGTCCAGCACTGCCTTGAAGAACAGTTTTCGAGTTGCGCGAAACTAATCCCAAAATCGATCAATGCGGCCGCGATAATTAGTTTGATAAGAATGTTGTACATAGAACCTCCTACTTTTTGGCTAAAGCTTTGATCATGGTTAAAATAGTATGAAGAGCGGAATCATCCAATAGATCAAGAAGTCTCGTGATTTCAGCGATGACTTCATCCGCGATGATATCGGCTTTAACGATTTTGTCGAAATCCGAACGCTTGTATCCGAGGGATCGTAAGATGTGGTCAATTTTTTTAGCTGAAAGATCTGATCTGCCAGCTTCGATCAGACCAAAAGTACATTCTTTAAAACCGCAAAGTTCGGACGCCTGATATTGCGAAATGCCTCGGCGTTTTCGCAACACTCGAATGGCTCGAACTTCTTTTGTTACAATTTTATAAAGATTGCGCCGTGGCTTTCTGGAAAGCGTTCTTTCCATATTGTAAGCATCGATTTGGGCTAAGGCCTTTTCTGGAGAATCTTCGAACCTTTTAAATTCCTGCCAATACATTCCCATTTTTTCTATCAGTCGCTTGAGCCGATCTTCAGTATAGTTGCATCGGCCATTCTCAAGCTGCTCGAGGGCTCTGATTGAGCACGAGCATCGTTCGGCAGCTTGTCTGCGATTGAGTCCTAAAGACAGCCTTGCGGCCTTAAAGGCCACCAATGTCTTAGTGATTTTCTTAACGGACGAGCGTTTAAGTGGATCTTCTTGCATGTGACTCTCCTTTCAAGAGTTTGATTACAAGAAGCAGTTTGTTTTTTATAAAAATCAGGAAGTGGATCTACAGCGAGCTGGCTAAATTGTTGCGCCCGAAGGGCAACAAATAGCCATTTTGCCAGCGACCTAGTATGTGTGAAATTCAATACTTAGTTATTCATCCTGCTATCTGAGATAGCGAAAAATAACACAAGCACCAAAAGCCAAACGCAAGCCATTCATAAGCCAATCAGAGGCTGTGAACGGCAGTACCAGGCAGGTTTCAAAAGAAAAGCTTTACCTATTTCGGTGTCTCTAAGGCTTTAATTTGTTTTTATTTTTTCGATTTTTTTCGTTTACGACATTTCCAAGGGTCGGAAATTTGGAGGTAGTGGCGAAATTAGCCACTTTTCAAGTATTTAGATAACGTAAGAGCCTAAAAGTAGCCAGCCTTAATTTTGATTGGCTGGAGCGAAGAGATTTACCACCTCGCCCATTACAATTCGATCTGGCAGAATCTTCAAATTTTCGGTTGCCCCCGAAATTTCGATACCTGCTAAACGAATATAACGCTGCATTGTTTCCAAGTCCTTCCACCCGCAGATCTTTTGAATCTGGATGGCTGGAATTCCCTGACGGATCAGTTGGGTGGCAAAGCAAGCTCGTAAGGCATGAAACCTGATGCTCGGTATTCCAATACTGGCACAAAATGCCCTCAGTTCTCTAGCTTGATAGCCCTTATTCCAATCTCGAATTCTAGGTAAAACAAATGGGCTTCCATTTGATTTCAACTTTAATTCTTTCAGAAGGTTCTCAAGCTCTGAAGAAACCGGAATATGTCGCCAGTAACCAGCTTTCGTGCACTTTGTGGTTTTGGTTCGCTTGTTATACGACTTTGACAAGACAATAACTTTATTCTCCAAATCAACATCGTCCCAAAGTAGCGCATAGATCTCGCCATTACGCATACCTGTTAAAAGTGCAAACGCCCAAATTGGATACCACTTGTGGTCCATCTCTTTTGCTGCATACAGAAGCTTTCTAATTTCCGAAATCGTTAAGATCTCAGGAGGTTTTTCTTCTTCCTTTTGAAACTTAAGTCCTGCCGTAGGCAAAATCGGCATGCCCTTAATAAGATGTGCTTCGATTCCGTACTGAAATATCTTCGTCAATATAGACTTAATTTTAATTTGATGGGGAACTCCCACTACCGAAGAAATCTCAATAAATGCTTCTCTCACATCGACAGGGGTAATACCTGAAGCTTCGCGTTTCATCCAACCTTGAGTATGCTTACGAATCGTAGCTACATAATCAGCTTTAGTTTGCGCAGTCATTTTGTTGGATAAATCCATTCGCTGATGCATTTCAAACTTTTCAAGTAGCTCGTTCCAACTAATCCCTTTCGACTCTTTTATAAGTAGTTCGCGTTCACATTCTCGAATAAGCTGAAGCTCCATTTTCTTTGCTTGGGCTTCAGTCTTTACACCTTTAGATCTTTTCTGAATGCGCAATCCAGTTTGCTGGCTTCTAACATTGACATAGATTTTCCAGCATTCTTCGCCATTCGAATCTAGATATTTTTCAATCATGATGACCTCCAATTGTTTGAAGGCTTCACAATTTTATCTAAATCAGATCTTAAAAATCGCAATCTGTTGTTCACTCGATAGCTGACGACTTGTCCTCGCCAAACCATGTTTCTTAATTGACCAACAGATACTCTCAAATATTGAGCGGCTTCCTTAGTCGTTATCCATTTTAACTTGTCAAAGAGCGAACCTGATATTTGTTCGTCAGGTATAGACTTATTTGTACTACTCATGGAAAAACTAATAAAGATAAAAAATCAAAGATAAGTGTCGAAAAAAAAGACTCTCCGCTACTGTGCCTTTGACTTACCTTTATTCCTTCATGGTTTGAGTATCTTGAGCTAAATCAGCTTGATTCATCGAAACTGAATCTTGAGTCTTTCTTTTTCTTCTAGTCGCCTTTTTAGACGCTGAATTTTGGATAACACCAGGTGTCTGAATAATTTTTAAGACATCATCTAATTGAATTTCAGATCCATTTTGTTTGGCTTTAATAACTTCGGACGTGGCTTTCCGTAAGGCTTTTACCAAGTCGAAATGTTTTAATTTTAATTTGGTTAAGTCCTCTTCAGTAAAAGAATAAGACCTCTCTTGAAGAACGAAATTAACAACATCCTTTACGGAGATCTGAGCCAGATCTCCTAATTGTTCGTTTACTTGTTGTTGCAAAGTTTGAACTGCAATAAGTGAATTTGCATCCAAAACGACACGATCTATTTTTTGAACTTTTTTCTTAAGATCCATACCTACTGACTCCAAGTCGTTGTCCTTTCCAAAACCCACATCCAATGTCCTTCAATATATTTATCGCCCTCAATTTTTTCAGGCACCCAAACTTTACGTACTTTTGGCGTTGTTAACGAAGGAGATTTAATATCTGATTTGTTACTGTTAGATGCTTGATTCTGGTTAGATTTGTTCATAGACGAACAACCACTTATTACTATTACCGCTAAAACTGTCATTACTACGGTCATCAAAATACACCTCTGATGAAAATTGTTATAAATCACGACTGAATCGCACTTGCTTAGTTCGCACGATTTTGTGACTAGTTGAATTTATTGGACATTTACGAGTATCGAGAGGAAAGACACTGGAAAGTTCTTTCGGGTCTCTTTCTGGGGACTTTCCCAAAATTTCTAAAAGGGTTTTTCCTTGGTTTTTACCTTTTTCAATTTTACTTTGCCATTGATTCTGAATGTATTGGTCAATTGTAAGAAAGCTTTGCTCCTCTCCACGCGTAAGGGATACAGATTTAATAGCTTCATCAATGCAGTCTGAATCCTTGCTAGTGCCAACAACCCAAATTACTTGATAAGGCTTCACTGTATTTGAGTAATAGGTAGCAGCCTTATGGTAGCGCATAGGAGTTTTTCTGGTAAGTTCTACTTCAAGAGCAACCAAACTCTGACTTTGTGGTTTCCCGACATTGATATTCCACCAACCATCGGGCCGATGCGTGGATGTCTTCGGAGTCCAATCAGGATAATCAGACAACCTGTAACGACGCAATTCTTGCTCTGATATAATCGCGCAATTTTCTGGAATGGCAGTCAACCACTCACCTAGGTGAATAGCTGTAACCCAAAAGTCATGATCTCGATTCTCGGATTTAAACCCTTTCGAATCTAGTTCTGGTAAATGACTTTCAAGAAAATTAAATCCCTTTTCTGAAAGACTCCACACATAGTGGTTTCCGTCCGTAGACATCAATGCCGTAATTAAATCCAACCGCGCAAGGTCTCTAAGTCTACGATAGGTCCGATAATACGACTTCTGTTTATAAATGGCATGTTTCAAAAGTGCTGTGGTACAAAGCTTCCATTGCCAGATGAATTTCAAGCACTCATAATCATTTTGACTCAGTTTAAATTTTAATACCGCTTTACCCATTGGATGTATCCTTGGTGCTTCGATCCAATAACTTTTTCGTGTCTTGAGGATTCAGATACGGCGTCTGCACTTCAAACTGATCTAAACCATTTTTCCAAATAGCTCGCCCTGGAATAGCTGGCAGTTCTTTAGCACGTCCATTTCCAAGAATGGAAAAACTTGCTCCAAGTGTTGCCATCGGAAATGAAATGATTCCAGTTAAATTGGCTTTGATCTGGCTATTAACTGCTTTGGAATCCGGCTTTTGGGTTGCAACAATCAAATGCAAACCCACAGCGCGGCCCTGAGCGGCGACTCGAATGGCACGCCGAGTGAGCTCTTGAACCTCTCCAATATTTGATTTGGAACTGGAAAGAAATAATTCGGCCGCTTCATCAATAACAATAATCTGCCGCTGAATATCCATGCTCTCATCCGACACATCTTTTGGCCGAGTCTTTTGCGAAATCGGAATTGCATCAAAAGCTTCGATATCTTTTGCATTGTTGTGTTTAAGGATTTTCATTCTTTCTGTTAGCATCTTATCCATTTCTTCAAACAGAGTCTTGGCGTCCTCAAACGTCGAATAGACCGCCATGCGTGGCAGACCTTCGAAAATTTGGAATTCCAGCCCTCCCTTCATATCAATCATGGAAAACTTGTAACTTTGGTTATTGAAGTAGAGAGTTGTTACCAATTGCCGTAAGAACGTAGATTTGCCGCCACCGGTCTGACCACCAATCAACAAGTGAGGAGTTTCAGTCAAACTTGAATAAATTGGTTTCGCTCTGGTTTGGCCGACGAAAAATCTATTTGGTCCGAGAGATGAAATATTGTTAGCTTCAACCATCTTGGCAATTTCAAAATGGGAATACAAAATGTCAACCGTGCCACCAGATCTATTCTCGGTGATCTCGTCGATGTAAACTTGCAATGAACTTTCAAGACGTTCTCTTGCTTCTTCAAATTTAGCCTTTGGCATGAAAGCATTTGTCACTTTTAATTTCCTTACGAGTTCATCCACAGGGCGATCCGAGATAAAACTCGGAAGTTTACCCATTGGACTTTTTAGCCCACTTTCAACGAATACCTGAGTCAATCTTTCAATCATATTTACTTTACGTCTGGCTTGAATGGCTCCCCAAATCCAAAATCCTAGTGTCACTCCAAAGAAAGCATAGAATGTGTAAGCAATTGGGTTTTTTGGATAAAGCCAATAAATTTTAAGCCATTTGAAAATAGTTTGATCCAAGCCACTTAGAATCAATACGTCGAAAACTATTCCCCATGTAATAAGAGGCCAGTAAAGAATCGTATCCTTTCTAATTCCATAAATGACCTCAATTATGGGCTGGCTAATGCCAAAAATAATATTCTTGGCAAGTGCCCAAAGTCGATCCACCCACGCGTGGGAATTTGGATTCGTGTGATTTGGTTTCAAATCAGTCTCCTTCAAATAAAATATAAAATTCTTTTCCGCTATCTACTTGGACAACGGATTTCTTATTGCGAAGTTCAGAAAGAACTTCTTGAGACTGATCGAGCGCCGCTTTTGATGCTCCGTTAAGCGCTGCATTTTTCAAATCTGACTTCTTTGTAGCAACACCGTTTTGAACTTGAGTTTCTTGAAGCCCTTCGGCAACGCCACCTAAGAAGTTCAAACCGGCTCCGGTTGCTAGAAGCATGGCATACTTACTGACTTTCTTACCTTTAACCCCAACAGTTTGATCGGAAAGATCACAGGCCTGAGCTAGAATATTTTGCGACTTGCCATCACGGAATACTAACTTTGTAAATTGGACTGTGAGTCGGTCATCCCCAGAATTACCAATGCCAACTAGAATCGCACCTTCAGGCGCAATTTCCTCATTGTTGACGTTCAATGCTTCGAGCAGTGACGCTTTTAACGGGCCATTAGAAGCTCCTGTAATAAATTTAGCCCTTACCATAGTGCCTGGAGGAATCTTTCCGAAGTTAGGTCGTTCAACGACCTGAAGGCCCGCATACGAAGTAGCGGGCCTTGGCCGAGTTCCATTTGATCTTGGCTTTTCCATCTCAGAATTTCCCTTTGGCACTTGGATCTTTTCTTTCGAACTAACCTGTTCGTTGAATGCAATAGGACTGTTGCTTTCGCTCGGCGTTGGCTTAAAGAATTCAGCTAAAACTGAGTAAGCACTACCAGCAAGAATAAAGACGCCAAAGGTCCACGCTGTGACCTTGGCGTTGATACTGATTTTGCGTCCTTCTTGTCGGTAAAGAATGTTAGAAAGACCCCAACGACGTTTATGTCCGTCATCCTGGCCTAATTTTACCTTTGCCTCTTCGCTCATTTGAATGGCACTTTCATTTTGGAGTCTTCTGGGTCTCTAACTTGAACAAGATTGTCTTGCTGAGCTGCACTCGTTATAAGCCTAAATCCACAACGACGACCTAATAGGTATACAAAAAGATTCGTGTTTGAATTGGAAGTCAAAGCGGTCAGTGCAATATCGTTTTTGATGTACTCAATCCCAAACTGCTTTTGACCACCCAGTACAACATTATCGGGCTTTACCGGGAAATTGATGATCGTTCCAAAATTCGGCCTTACAAAAACATCAATCATTTTAGATTCGTCACACTTAACTACACGAAGTGAAGTTTTAGCTTCAGATTCACGAACTAACAGAAAGACCAACGCGGCTGCACCTAAGTAAACCATGAAGGCTTTGAAATATTTCATTTCTTCTCCTTTGAATCGGTTGGCTTGTCGTCAATAGTCTTAATTGTGGTGACTAGAAGTCCGTAAGGGTTTGAGTAAGATCGTGGTTTTGATTCTAGCTTAACAAGAAGCGGAAATCTGAAAGCTGACCTAACATCACCGACGGAAATTAATCTATCGACATCAACCTTAAATCCTTCCGGAGTTTCGCTTACATTATTAATAATAATTTTCTGAGTCATTTTTCGTGAATCAAATTCTTTCTGTTCGACGAATCGAAGTCGTAATTCATCTGGTGATAGTAGCCCGTCAACAGGTTGGACCTCGGAATTAAACCGCTGAGAAAGTGATTCCTTTAAAAATGCATCGATTTCTTCTTTGGAATGTTCGTCTTTTACTGGATTGACTGTTTTTGAAAAGCAGCCACGTTCAATGATAATTGAATCTCGAAATGTCAGCCGAAGCGTGATCATTCCAAGGACAATTGAAAGAACTCCTAAAGTAATTGAGACTACTTTTAAATTCAAATTCTGGGCGACAACGTTCGTCCATGCTTCTGTATATTTCAATTTTTGCTCCCATTTTTTGCGTGATATTCGCGTGTCGGTTTTCGATTTTCTCGAATTTGGGACTGAGAAGGCTTAGCCTTTGCTTTGAATGGTCCTGGGCCGCCGGAAAAAGTCTTTGATGCAAAACTTTTAGTAAATCCGATGGCGCGTCCTGGAGAAAAAGTTGCGCCTCCGATTGCGAGCGAACTCAAATCTTTTCCCATTTGTGCTAAGCCACCACTTGCTAAGGCGTGGACTACAAAGGGTGTTAGCAAAAGGGACCCAGCCAGAATGATATTGAATCCAATAGCCGTTAGAAAACTAACTTGCGATCCATTTTCATTTATCTGACTAAGAGCACTGCTCCAAAGTAGAGTTGCAATCACACTCCAGACGATTTTCCAGCAAGCCACTTCGATCAAAGATCTAAATAAAGCCGACGTAGCTGAAGCCGTTACTGGTAAAACGTAAAGCGCAATCAAAAGCGGAGAAAAAACATAAAGCATTACCCAAACATAAATGTAGAAGCTATCCGCAATATGAATCGAAAAATAGAGAATGAAAAATGTAAGAAAGCTAATCAATAGCATGACAGTTTCTTTGAAACTGACCCATGACCACGATAGTTCACCAATTTTATCTCCCATTCGATCTAGGATGAGCTTGAAATTATTTAAATCTCCAAGTTTCGCCGCAATTGAGTCTGTGACGTCTGCAATAGTGTTCGTTATCTCGGGATAAGCATGAAGCAGGATAGCCGCGATTAAAACGCGGCCCACCATCGTTCCAAAGTTCGGGACTTGGCCAATAGGCCACTTAAAATATTCCATAGCAATTCCTAGAAGCAGAAGAACCGTCACGATGAGATAGAAGTATCCAGTAAATATCTCATGGATTTTTTTTGCTTCAGTTGCGAGCCAAGCAATATCTGAAATCATATCGACACCTCTTAAAATCTAGGCGCTGTGAATTGAACTTTTTCGTTCTTCATAGCGACTCTGAGCGTGTTGGCTGTTTCGAGATATTGTTTGGTGGAATCTTTATCTCGTTTGTTTTGAATAGCCATTGTTTGTGCTTGTAGTTTTAGTCCAGTGGCTTGTGTTCTGAGACTTTGATTCATTACTTGCAGCATGACTCCAAGAGTTTGGGCTGTAAGTTTTTGTGCTCCTCCTGGGGATACGTCATGACTGTAGTCTTTAATCACTTCACCCAGTTCGTCGATACCTTGAGTGTACTTGTAAATATCGTTATTCAAGGTAACGGCTTCTGCAACTTGCTGATCTGTGTCCCGATAGATTCTTGCGTCCGGAGAGTTCGTGACAATACCGTAAATGGTTTCCAACTTTTGAATTGCATCGCTAACGTTCTGCCAATCCTTATAAAGTCCTGGATCAATATCGGGATAAATCGTTTTCGCCAATTGAAGCGAATCATTGACACCTCGATTGATGTTTCTCATTAAATCCAATTGGTCACTTCCGTTTTTGACAAGGTTTTGAAGCTCTACAAGTTGTTTAAGTGCATTCGCTAAAATCTGGATAAGCACGGCCACATCTCCACCAAACAAATCTGCTTTAGCTGGTGCCGAAAACATCATTGATACTGTAACAGCGATAGCTAAGAACTTTTTCATTTCAAAACTCCATTCGCAGCGATACCTTTCGGATATTTGGCAGCTAGTGTTTTTAAAATCTCTAGCGTTCCTAATTCTGGATTTGAGGCTTTCAATTGTTCGATCATTCCTAAATCCCGTCCATCTGTTGTAGCTAGCCAATACTCTAAAGGCGTCGATTCAATCGCGACGACGGCTCTCGCATCTTCCGCCATCAAGAAAGCTTCGGAAAATGAACCACGTTCTTGTTGCAGTGAAGAAATCAGATCGACTTCAGTCGGATTGAGACTTAAAACTTCTTTGAGTCTTTCTTTGTCAGCACCTTTTTGTTTGAGAACCCATTTGATACTGCTATTAGGTAAAATCGCGTTTGCAATTTTACTTCGAGCAAAGTCATCAATAGTTTGAGAAATCGCTATGGCGCTTGCCATGTATTTCCGAAATGTCCTGAAAACTTCGGCGATGAAAAGTGACGCAGAATCATTCTCCATCAGCTTCCAACATTCATCCAGAATCAAAAATTTCATTTGGGATCTGTCGGCTTGGACCTCTCGCCAGACAAAGTCAGTGATAATGAACAAGCATACCGATTGAAGATCTGGGTAAGACTCCATTCCCTTTAAATCGAAGCAAACGATGGGCCTTTTAAGCGCCAAAGTTGTTTCCTGATCGACGAACTTTCCATAAGGTGAGTTTCCACACCAACTTGTAAGAATTTTGCCAATTCGCTGAATGGAAGCCTCTGGATGTTTTAACAAAATATTTCTTAAGTCTGACAGCTTAGGATGCTTAGAATTTTCGTAGACTTGCTCTATAGCGGATTCGATTTCAGACTTTTCCAACTTCCCCAGTTGAATTTGGTCTGAATCCTTGGTCATGATCTCGACAAGGCTCAAAATGAATTTGATTTTTTGGCTGGTAGGTTTTGTTTCACCGGAAGCCAAATCAAAAGGATTCATCGAAAGAGCCGTATCAACGCCAAGCTGAATGTATTGCCCATTAAGATTTTCGCAGATTTTCTTATACGATCCACCGATATCAACGATGAAAACTTTGGGATTTTCCTTCAACATTTGCATCAAAAGAATATTTGTCATGAACGACTTACCACTGCCTGAACCACCGCTTACAATTTGGTTTGAGTTAGTTAGTTCGCTGGTAAAAGGATTGAAACTGACAAGACTGCCGAGCCTTGACCTTAAAAGAATTTTCGGATCGTTATGCCCACTCCAGGGTCCAAACACCGGAAGCATATCGCACAAGTTTGAAGTCTTAACCGGCTTATTCCTTTCCTTGCTTCGGCTATTGGGAACTGAAGACTCGCAAAAAATATCGAACGCAGCTAAGGTTTCCTCCATCGCTTCTGCTCCAGACATTTCTCGGACCTTCGCCAAGGTTTCTGAGACCTTATTCTCAAGATCTTCTTGGTATTTAGATCGCAAAGTGACTTGAAGGCTCATGTAGAACACTTTTTCGCCAGCAGCGACCATCTGCTCAAGTAGGGTTTCAAGATCTCTGAATTTTGCTTCAGATTCTAGGTCAGTAACGCCGGTTTTTTTTCCTGCAACCATTGAAAAGGCAATGCGTCGCTGGGTTTGAAGAGACTCTAATTCCTTCTGTTGATCAGGCACACGAACGGTTAAGCTCAAGCGAGAATCAAAAGGTAGTTCTCTCAACTTTGCGGCCATAGATGCAAAAGTTTGGTCTGGCAAAAGCTTTAACGAAATAATTCGGTAAAAATACTCTCCCATCGAAAACCCTGTATTATCAATTCCAACATCCGTGAATAAAATTGAAGAACGCAAAAATGATGGGTCTACTTCCCCCAATTCGACGTTTCGGCTGGGATTCCACTGCTTATAGATAATCTCCATGATTTCACTCGCTTTCAGGCGAGTCGGAAAAAATCCCAGAGCAGACAGTGAGGCTTCAAGATCATGTGCAAGACGCTGACTTGCTGCTAATTCCTGCCTGAGCCTGTCTTCTGCAAGAGGCTCAAAATTTTTGTGCTTTGAAAACCAAGACGGTTTCTTTAAAAGCGGTCCATTTGGTTTACGGCGTGCAAAGAACATCAGACTATGGCGTGGTAAGTATCCATCCGAGTCTAGCTTTTGAAACTTATCAATTCGAACTTTTGTCAGCTCTTGAATAACGTCTTGGTCTGATTTATCGCTTTTTAGGTGCTCATTAATTAGTCGGGCGTTTCCAGCCTTGATATCTTGAACAAACTGAAACTCAAATTCGGAAGGCAATCCATTTAGAAACTGAACCAATTGTTCTGCGTAGTCATTTCTTTGCTGAGTTGACCAACAACTGCAATCGACCGGTTTTAATTCAAAGCCCAATCCGAAAGAACCATCGGAAAAAATAATATTATCATTCTCAAGTCCCCAAATTTGAAGACAGTCTGCTAGTCGTCCACTCATGCGACCTTCTTCACTTTAAGTTTTGGAGACGGAATATCTTGGCTTGGGTCTGAAAATGCAGCCAGAACTCCAGGCTTTATTTGGAATCTTAACCAGTGAATCAAATAGTTGTCTGGCTTACCTCTTTTCGTAAATCGAATGGTCATTGCAAGGCTGAGTGAAGGCAACCATACGAAAAGCCATTTGAGACTAGTTGAACCGAACAGGAAATTAAGAACTGACATCATCAAGAAAATAAAAAGCAAATCTGGAATTTCAAAACCCAGAATCATCATCTTCTTGTCCAAACATTTACTGACTGACGTAACTTTTAAATCCATAAACTCCTCTTAAAAGTGAGGACCTTCATAAGAAGGTCCGATTGCATTAGTGAATGAGCGATTGAATCCAACCCACGATACTTGGGGCACCAAAGCCGATAGCGGCTCCAATGATCGCTAAAACCAAATGGCTTCTTGCATTGGCACTACCAGCCACGAACGAAAGGCCCGCAAAAACCAAACCGATAATCGCGGCTAACGGAAGAATCGTGCCGATCAATTTGCTTTGGACAGCCATCAAGCTGGACTCAACACTGCAATAACCCATCATGGGAAATGCGATTGCGACTAAAACAGTAGCGATAGAAACGAAATTATTTAATTTCACTTACTTTTCCTTTCATTTACTGATTAACCGGATAAAGCGACATGTACATATATGCACGAAGCAGAGGGAATTTGATTTCCAAATAACTTTGAAGTTTTGTGTCTAAGATTCCGCTTCCAACAGGGTTTAAGAATCTGACTTCTTTGCCCTCAGTCTTCATCCGTGCGTAAACGGTATAGCGGTCAACAGCGTCTCTGTTTTTCACTAGGTAATATGTGTACCCAGGAAACATCATGAGTCTGATTTTATAGTAGGACAAACCTTCATCTTTGAACGCAGCTCCGACGAGGAGCTTGGCTTCGATTGTTGCTTCTTTACGAAATCCGCTAAAGATTTCATGTTTTTCACTTACTGGTTTCATTTTTCAAATCCCTTTCGATTTTCAAATTCACTTTTCTTACTCTTGTTTGAATATTCAGAAATTTTTCAAACAAATGCCGTTTTTGTTGTAGTTCTGGCGACAGTGAGTCCCAGACATGGCTTAGGCATTGCTCAAGCCGTTCGAGTTTTTTCTTTTGTATTTCAAGGAGTGTCTTCGACATCGAGTAAACTCCTTAATTGATTCTCAAGTTCTTCAATCTGTTTGATCAGGGGCCGATTTCGAGAAAGTTCCAGGACTGGTAGTAGTCCGTAAAATTCTCGAAATGTTCTTCTAATCTTTTGCAGCTCAAAATTTACAAAAACCTGTTCCATAGATCCCTCATGCGCTCACATTCCAAGCTTTGGTTGATGTCCTTGAATTCCTTCGGCAGAATTTCGGGCGGAGTGAGTTCTTTATTAAACCAACTACGAACCCGTCTCATCGCCTCTGAAACTCGTCGTCGAGCCAAGCGGCACTGACAGCATTCAGTGTGGACTTGATCAAACAATCGTTTTTCATCTTTGTTTGCTTGTTTTTCCATTTGTCGTTTTTTATCTCCTTCATTTTTTATGAGTGCGCGCCACTCAAAGAGATATATTTCAACGATGGTGCCAGACCTTTGCATTTGGCGTAACGTAGGGAAATTCTTTAGATAATTTCAATTTTTTGAAATCTGCGAATTCGATTGAAAAAGCGATTCGTTCAAGGTTACGAACAGAAAATTAGCTCGCGATGATTAAATTCGATTTAAGCTAAATGAGTTGTCCGTGATACTGAATTACGGTTGCATTGTTAATAAATGGACCTACTTTGCGGCGACTATGTAAATCGCCTAGATTTTAAAAATGATGTGCTTGTAGTCGTGAAAAACGTTACGAAATTAAAGTTCCAAACTTGAAAACCTCTGGATTCAGCGCTGTACGTGCATTCGGATTCAACAAAATCTTTATGTCACTTCCCGAATCAATCATGTCAACCAGATGTCTCGTAGATGTGAATACACCACTAACAGAAGGATTGTTCAATAATCCCTCTGTCGAAATTGAAGCTAGGTGGCTTTTCTGAACTGATTTTTGCTCTGGGAAAACTACTTCAACCTCATCACTTCGTTCAACTGCGTCACCAAGTTGAACTGAAATCTTAAAAGCCATTGCACCTACGCCCAATAAGGCTCTCACTGCTAAAGGCGGATATTGATCAGCTAGATCCGAATCTCGCATTTCTCCAGTATTGATTGCAATTACAACTGCATCTTCAGGTGCAATTATTTTCTGCTCGATATACTTATCAATTTTTCTGACTTTATCTGCAAATGCACTAGTAACACGAAGAACCATTTTATCAACAGGAAGTGCTCCAGCATGTCCATTGGGCGGACGTGTAACTTCGTTTTCATTAGTACCAACTTTTACTGCAATTGCTTCAATCCAAAGTTTTTTTCCATCCGGAAGAAAGATGCAAAAGTCTGGCCCCTCTCCCGTAACTTTCTGACCTTTAAATTCTGCAACCTTGTACAAAACCCAAGAAAGATACATTTCCCACCAACGTTGTTGTGGATTTTCGACTGCATCTTGCTGGAAATGAGTATCTCCGCAATAATCCCAATGATGCTCAAGCAATTTAGAGCAATAGTCGCGCACTTCTTGGCGATTAACATGTGCTTTATTGAAAGCATAGACATCGTTTTTTCCAGCCTTTTCCTCAAAGAAATTATTTGTTCTCTTTCGTTGGCTCATCATTCAATCCTGCGTTTTAGAGTTAAGCTGTTCTAAGTTAGGCTTCATTAAGCATAGAATTCTGTGAGCTTGATAATAGCCTGCAAGGATTTTCGATGACTCAGTTTCCTCAGGTGCGAACCAGGACAGCGCCGAACGAAACGAAGATATAAAACAGAGGAAATCAACGGTAGCCATCGCCTTATAGAAATTTATGGGTTCGCCATAATCTTCATCTGCATAAGCCCCGTGTAAAATTCCATGCCGATTCGTTTTATCTGTATGTGGATATTTGTTAGATTCAATGTAGAGATGGTGATCTGCGTACTCTTTGAACGAGTCCATCATAGATATAATTTCGCCAACAGCGCCTATATTGTACTTCTGGGCATCATCCTTACAATGTTCAGCTAAACTGATAAAAATCTTACGAGTGGATACTTTTTCACAATTTATCGAGCGACTTTTTGCCAAGTTGATCCCAGCTCCTTCGATTACTGGCATCAAACCCGTCACTGCAACGTGGTCTAATCCCAAAAAATGTGCGCGTATGGATTCTGCAATGATCTGTTTGTATTCATTTATGAATGGCACAATTGGATAACGACTAACAACCATCGCGGATATATTTTCAGGCGAGTAAATAAGCGACAATAAAGACTCCAGATCTTTCTGTGTGAAGGCACCGCTAGAGTCGATAATTCTCTTATACATCATATTTAAAAAGCCCATAGAGACAAATGGTGGAATGAACCAACCAACACCATTAAAAGCAGTTTTAAAGTGATTTAGATCATGCATACAGTTTTGGACTTAACTTGTATTGGTGTGGATCAGGAATCATTTCGTATATTTTAACTTCAGGATTTCTCTTAAGCGCGAGACCGGCAATCGCTTCCTTAATTTCCGTAGACATCTTACAACCCAAGAATACAGAGACTAGTTCATCGTCATGATATGTAAGGTAATGACTTTTCTTTCCTTCAAATATATTAACTAGAATCGGCATATAGAGTCGAATTTCTTCCTCATACGCCCACTCTAAGCTTTTCGTTTTCGTTATTTTTTTTGTGTATTCAGCTAGAATATCTTCCGTTTTGCGGAACATCGACTTTATTAAGAAGTCTTTATGAGATTCGTATAAATAAGGTCTGTTGTTGGTGTACTCGACATCTTCAGCCAAAATGAGCATCGAATCTTTCTCTGCATTCGGTGAAAATTCCAATACTGCGCCTTGATGCTTTTCTGCATAATGTGCCCATAGAAGATAGTTGTCGTAGCGCTTAGAAGCACAAAATATTCCTGATAAATCAAATGCCGTTTTGATATGCGCTAAAGTCTCAGCACCACTGGCCCGCAGACTCTCCTCATTCCAAATATTTTTGGCGGAAAACTCTTTTCTTAAGTTTGCTTTATAGGAGTCCGGTGCTTTTGAGAGAGCTGATCGAACTGCTAAAAATTTATTGGATTGATCGCTGCCATTACCATCAGGCAAAACCTCGCTAGAAATAGAAAGTGCGATGAACTCATCAAGGTGTGCTTCTAAATCGAAAGCGTCGTAACCAAAGAGAGTCTGAATAGAAATATCGAAAGGGTCATTTAAATATAAAGGAGATGAGAAAAGGAGAGTCCCGTTCTCTAATATTGCTATTGCACCTTTCTGGTCTACATATTTAAACAACTTCTTTTCCAAATGCTTCGCTCCAATGTCTGGTAAGAACGGCCTAATTTCCTAATTCTGCTTCGACGAGGTTAAACTTATTTTAGCACCGAAAAACTCATCTTTACTAATAACATCCACGCCAATTTCGGATGCAGCTCGAATCACAGCAGGATCATCAAAAGCTGAAGTGAAAAGAACGGATCTATCCGCAATTCCAAGGCGTTTAATGACCTGAACACCGGTTTCATTCGCATTCTCCAAAAAGTGATCGGAATATAGCCTAAACGGGCTCTTATTGGTACACAGCCAACCTTCCAATTCGTTCGGTGTCGAGAATATTTGATACTGGAATTTGGGAAACCCTAATTCATCTAATTTGAATTGAGCAGCCAGCCGGAGATAGCTTTGATCTTCTAACATCAAAAAGTGCTCATTTGAACGTAAAGAAATTCTTCCAATAGAGTTTCGAAATGTCATTCGAATCTTGGTTCCTTTTCCAAGCTTCGATTCAATTTGGAACTTCCCTCCAAGTTCCTCAACGAATTTTTTAGCGTAAAAGACACCTATTCCGGTTCCATTTGCCTTGCCGTGAGTAAATCCCTTCGTGCCGATCTGTCGGAGATTCTCAGGCGATATACCTTTTCCCGAGTCTTGAATTGCAATTTCGACAGACTCATCGTCACTAGCCACAGAAATTCGTATCAAGCTATTGATGGATGAAGCCTCAACTGCGTTATCAATCAAATTGGATATTGAACGCTCAAACTGCAATGGATCTGAAACTACTACCGCAGGAGAGGGGCTTGATTGGATTTCAAAGCTAGCAGAAGATCCATACTGAATTTCTTTTGACTCGATAATTGATTTTAACTGAACAGCAACATTCAGACGTTCTTGCTTACTTTTTTCATCGGAATAAACGGATCTTGTGCTATCAAGCAGTCCTTGAGAAATTTTTGTCACCCTGTCTAAGGATTTTTCTATAATTTTTTTTTGCGATGGTTCAATTGCCGCAGATAAATTGGCAATAGTTCGAATATTTCTTAAAGCACCTTTTATATCGTGAACTGTTCTCGAGGCCATTTCTCCCAGCAAGATTTTACTTTGCTGATCTGTAGAAATGGCTCTTGTGCGCGCCAATTCACTTTTTTTAACCTTCCACCATTTCACAAGGCCAGGCACCTCTTTTTCTAAAACTGGTGAAAGTGATTCACTCTCTAGAAGATTATCGATAGCTAACTTTAAAAGAGCTTCACGCTTAGCTGACTCCTTTTGTTCGAGTCTTTGCAGAGACCAAATAAGATAGACGATTAGCGCAACGATTGTTGTACTGCTAACGAAAAATAATAACATCAAGAAGCCGGAGTTTACGTCGAAAACAAGAACAAATCCTTGCTGCTGGGGAATTTTATAATAAGTTCGCTGATGTAAAAAACCGATTCGCTGTTGAGTAAGATTTTCGGAAAGACTTTCCACGTCATTGGCATTTACCTCGAATGGCATGCCGAACTCGATTTTTGGAACCAGTTCACCATTTTCAAATTTTACAAGACGAACGCCTTTAACGTAAGACGAAGAAATCAAAAACCTTTGGGTTTTCGTAATTGATGTTAGAAGATTTCCTTCCTGAATAGAAATTGCTTCCGTTTCAGCCCAGTTCAACATGATTTCTTTGGCAACGCTTTGCAAATAGTAGTCACAAAGTCCATAAATGCCGCCGGATAATAAAATCACCGTAAATAAGTAAAGAGCATTTTTTGAGATGTACGGCTTTATAGACATAATCTCTCCAAAGCTCCGCCCACGAACGGGGGTTGATTTTCAAAATAGCAGCGATGAATTTTGAATCCCCGGAATGACGAAGGAACTTCGTCATCAATTCTTAAGCTTGGAAGTGAAATTCTTTCCTTACCAATAACACTCAGGCGATTCACGACAATTTGGTTTCCTAAGCCGCTAGCGAAAAAGTTAAGTCGATTTTCGTAAAACGACTTGGCTTCAATTTTTCTTTCAAGAGAACGCTTGTACGCAAAGCCATGTCTATAGAGTTCATCAAACGCACGGAGGAATACTTCTTGGTCCTCAGATTTTGAGCCGCAAGCACCTCCAGAGATAAATCCTAGACCACTCATTTTGACGAACAAAATCTTAACTGTCTTGTCGGGAATCGAAATTTCAGGCTCGATCAAGAGAAACTTTTCGATCTTTAATTCCTTGTATGCATCATTTAAATATTCAGAATTTTGAATAAAGACATGGTCAGCAGGAATTTCAACTTTACTGAAGGCAATCTCGCCGTGATCCCACCAATAAGCCCACACATATCGTTCTATTGCTTCATTGAGCGCGTTTTCTCGAACTTTGTTGGTGTCTACACCTTGAGGCATTGCTGCAAAGCCGTCCGACCTTTCCGTTTGGCAACTCAAGATGTTGTTGCGGAAGCCATTTAAAAAGGCTTTTCTTTCGGCCCTTTCCGATAATGCCTTCAATACTGCAATTTCTTTTTCATTTGAGAAGCCAGTCGTGATGTCTTCATTCATCACGGAAACGGAATCGACATCAAGATCGGAAGCAACACACCAATAGCGGTTGCCAACCTTAGACAAATCAATCCTCTTAGGCATCGCATTTTGCCCTTTAAGTTCAGCTATTACTGAAGTGAGGATTGATCGACTATCCATTATTTCATCCTAAAAACCTGCCAAGGGGCAGGAGATGTAATTGAAACTGGAAGATCTGCGATATTTTCTAGAGAGTTGCTGGAATAGAATCTTCTCACATGAGCAAAGACGTTAAAGAGTGCCTGGTCATGAATGTACTGATTTAATTTTTTGAATGCTTCAGGATTATTTTTTTCGCCGTCAACTTTCAAAGATCTGATCAGGTTTTGAACTCTGTCATCGTTGGCAACAAATTGAAGAATTTTATGCATGTTGGGAGTCAGAAGCATTTGAATATCACCCGCTGGGTCCATAGCCCAGAATCCTGTACTGGCTCCAAGAACTGAAATCTCGCCCTTCACAAAAGCTTCTGTCTCTTGTTTTCTGGTATCGAAAACTTTAGGTTCTGGCTTTGGAATCCCAAGCACTTCAAATGTCTTCTCGGTTACAACCGAGTAAATTGAGCCCGCATCTTCCTTAACAATTGCCCACTGGGGAGGAGTTTCCCGCAATTGCTGAAGACATTTAGATTTTTCGTTATCTGTCATCTGGGAAATAGTCGCCTTGCCGATTTCTTCAGACTTCATATATCCAGGAAGGACATCTGTAAAAACGCTAGATTCTACCTTGAATCCCACAGTCTCCAAACTTTCGAAAGCTTGGCGATAGGCGTCCGCATAAAACATACGACATATAGAACTGTTGAACGGTGCAAAGTTTGGATTTAGGAGTGTTAGTCCAATTCGGGCTGACGGAAGATAACTTGTCTGAAACTTATTCTTCAAAGACTTAAGCTGTTCAAGAGAAAGCTTAATTTCATTTCCTTGAATGACTGTCACGCCATTAAATTTGTAGCCTTCCGCAAATGCTTGATCAGGAAGTTGATACTCAAAAGAAATCTTGTGCGGAGCGATTCCTTTCAAGGGTGAACTATCACGCAATTCAAAATTGATCTGCGATTTTGTTTGATCATTAATCGCGTAGTGACCACTAAATGGAATTTTATCGCAGGTAATTTTATTAGTTTTCAAATTGACACATGATTTCGGGATGATCGAAAAAATCTCCAGGCAAAATCTGAAAAGAGGATGATCTACAGGCTCAGCAAATTTAATCTCAACCGTATTTCCAGAAATTTTAATCCCAGACGGATTTGATTCAAGGGCATTTGAATTTTTAACCCAATCTTGCACCCCCTCGATCTTATCAATTATAGGGAACTTAGGGCGAGTATAGGCCATCCTTGAAACAGCAAAAGCAACATCTTCAATTGTGACTGCTGATCCGTTAGAGAACTTCGCTCCTGGCTTTAGCGTCCAAGTCATCGTTCGATTTTCTGGTGAGTACGAGAAGCTCTCCAAAACTTGGCTTTCGAGCGATCCTTTGGCATCCACTTCAACAGGCGTTGCGTATATCATTCGCTGTACAGACAAGTTTTGCGTTTGATCTCCGTCTAAGGGGTCTAACGAAGTAGGCAAACTTGTTTCAGTAATGACGTAATGATAACTGCCTGAAGTGGCTCTATCTGCCAAATTACTCACGATCAGTACTCCCGCCGCAACTGCAACTAGAATTAAAATAATCTTTTTCAAAGTATTCTCTCATCTTTAATGTGTTCCCTTAATATCTTGAGAAGCTGGAGTCATCTCGCCAGGTTTTTTCTGGTTTATTTGAGTTCCTTCGCCAGCCAAAGACTTAAGCCAATTCATAAATTCAGTAAGTTCAGGATCGTTAGAGTTAATGACAATTTCCTCGACCTTTTTTTCATTCAATTCAAAGAATTGAGGCAATTTTGAAGGGAGAAGAATTTTTTCCGTCAAAAGTTCCTTGAGAACCGTGGGATCAATTTGATCTGGTCCCAGAGCAGTCCGTTCGATCAATTTATTGCTTGCGTAAGCATTGGCTCCAATGAGCATCAATAGAGTCAAAAGAGCTTTAGATTGTGTTTTCATTTTCTACCCCCTTAAAGTTTGATTTTGATAAATGTTCCGTTAAGTTTTTTATTCTTGTGTGAATTGAGGACGGAGCTGACTTAAAAATATCTCGGCACGCAGCCCTCAAAGAGCCAGCAACCTTAATATTTCTTTCGAGGTACTCCAACTCCATTTCCCAAAGCCTTTTCTGATAGTCCTGATGAGTTACGATTGCATCCGATTCAAAATTGAGGGCATCTAGGATTTTCTTGCTCAAGTGAGTTGGCTGTATCTTTTGCGTACCCATTGACAGCAATCTTTGAACTTCGTTTTCAAGCTCGCGAATATTGCCACGCCATTCATATCGTTCCATCATGCGAACCGTTTTCATCATCACTTCCCGGTCGAGGCCACTGTAAATCTTAAGAAAGTGTGCAACCAATGGTTGAATATCTTCAGGACGTTCTCTTAATGGAGGAATCTGAATTGGAAACACATGAAGGCGATAAAAAAGATCCTCACGGAATTTTCCATCTAAAATCGCTTTTTCAAGATTTACATGAGTAGCCGTGATAATTCTTACGTCCAAGTCATAAACCTTATTGCTTCCAACTGGAGACAATTTTTTATCTTGAAGCACTCGCAAAAGTTTAACCTGAATTTCAGGCTTCAAATCCCCAATCTCATCTAAGAAAAGCGTACCACCTTGAGCAGAAAGAATTTTCCCAGGGCTGTCTTTATCGGCTCCTGTAAAAGCGCCGCGAACGTGACCAAAGAGTTCGCTTTCAGCCAAGTTTTCAGCAATGGCATTGACGTTGATTGCAACAAACGGCTTTTGTCTGCGCTTAGATTGATTATGAACCGCTTTTGCAATTAACTCTTTTCCAGTTCCGGACTCGCCTTGGATAATGACGCTGCAACTGACAGCGGCAGCTCTTTTAACCATTTCGACGACTTCAGCAAGTTTCGAAGATCGACCAACAAGGCCAATAGAATTGATGATCTTTTCATTATTTTCACCTGAAACTTTTGGCGAGTTGAATACTTCGGCTCTGTTTTGCCATTTTTGGCAAAGTGAGCGAACAACACCTTTTAAGACTTCAGGGTCTTCATCCTTATCGATAAAACTTTTAACACCAATTTGAATAGATTTTTTCAAAGCCTCACGAGTTTGATCAGCGGATAAAATCGCAATTTGCAAATTTGGATTTGCCGCAAACATTTCTTGCGCCGTTGAGAGCCCATCCTTCGGCATGTGATAATCCAAAATAACGCAGGCAAATCTGTGCGGGTTCTTCCGAACAAGTTCGATTGCTTTTGTTGCATCAGCTTCGGTTTGAATTTCAAAATCGGCGTCAGTTGAAAGAACAAGTCGTGTGACCTCTAAGTCCTCAAGCTCATTATCGACGACCAAAACTTTAAACGGCACAGAACACCCCCATGTAATCCCAAAGAGTTCAAAAGCTCTTAAAGCAACGGGAGGGCCAAGCGGATTAACAGGATGAATTTGAAGTTAAACCCTTGAAATTACAGGGAATCGAATACCAAATAATCCAGTGCGCAGCAATGCAAACCAGCTTTTTGTTCGTAAGTACGGACAGTGACTTAGGTCAGCTTGAATATGAATTTGAGTTAAGCCTTTGAATATACAAAGTAAAATATATTTAGGACTTCTGTCCGTCAAACCGAACAACATATGTACAAATTACAGCGTGTTGCTATCCTAATCTTATATGGCACTCGAATGGCTTACCACTATCAATTTTTTCATTAAATCTATTCCTGATAAATGGAAAGAAAAGTTCCAAGAGTGGATTCTTAAAAAAGGCGAATCTAAACTGAAACAGAGAATTGCTGATGGAAAAGCCGACGATGTATTTCGAGAATTCTTACTTGATCAAAACGCGGAGGATGAAGTTGACACCTATTTGTCGCGTTTAGATTCCATCGATCCAAAAACTGACAACCTTCGTCAAATCCGCAGTCGAATTAGCAGAGTCAAAAAGAAAGCGTCTAAAAAAGCTACGAAAAAAGCCACTAAGAAATTCAACGTCAGTAAAGGGAAAAGTAAAATATCAAAGAAAGTTAGAAAAAGAATCCACAAAAAACCTTCTACAAGAACGAAAAAATTTTCGAGACGTAGATAAGCTTCGCTTAAACCCGATTCATCCAAATCCAATAAAGTTCAACTTTTTACTAAAACGCACTTCACCAGAACCAAAAAGCTAGCTATTTAATCAAAGATCGTTACAGCGATTCCGTGCAATAGCCATAGCTCAAAAAGGCTCATTTCCAATATAACGCATATTAGGCAGAATGATTCCTTTTTGAAGCCTACGGACAATATATAAACTAAAGCCTAAAAAAATCTAAACTTAGGCAATGCACTCCTTCGGCAGGAGAATCTTTAATAATCGCCTTTATCTCTTCAATATTTTTTACAAGCAAAGATTTAATTTTCAAAAAGTCAGTCTCAGATACTGTAACTGCTGATGAGTAGTGAAGATCTTCAGCAGTATTTTCTTTATCTA
>LNFM01001538.1_pt1 | contig 51788 bp, 55 predicted proteins | sample 596031 | NCBI WGS metagenome assembly LNFM01 (sample SAMN04254537, study PRJNA301005) | activated carbon metagenome | isolation source: dual media filters at the Ann Arbor, Michigan drinking water treatment plant | place: USA: Ann Arbor | reverse complement strand
GAACTCTCGACTGAACTTCCGTCTCTGCATGACCTACCTCCGGCTTCATGAAACACCCAATCTCGGTGTCCATCAAACCGGCAGCAGCTCAGCTGCTCCAAGTTTCAATGAGAATAATTCCGTTCGACCGCAGTTATGACCGGTCTGAACATCTGGCGACTGAAGAGCGACTTGCGACCGCCTACCGCATACCGCAGATTCGGCTCAGTTCGCTGACGCCACTAGGTTTTGCCTTCAAGATGGGCGGCAGGACAGCATCACGTGTTTTCCCAGAACAGTTTCCGGTTTGCGAACCTGTCCCAAAGGTCAAGGACCTCCTTGCGGCTACGTCGCCGGCAATCGAGGAGCCAACGATGGACGGGCGCAGTTGCGCACTTGCCATCGCCTGCTCCGGTGACCCTGAGGTGAGCGATCAACTTTTCCGCCACAGTTGCATCATGCAACTCGCCTAGCACCTCTTGCAGGTCCTTGAGTGCTGAAAGATAACGTTTCGTTCGCCGGTTCGGCCAAATACTCCCAAAGAACTCAGTTGCGTACCTCAGCTTCTTGACTCGAATGCGCAACCTGTGAAGTTCTCCGGTATCGAGCTTGCGAATCTTCTGCCCGAGCTTTCGTACCCTCTCGTGATAGGCGCGCATCACTTCCGAAGCGAAGCGCGGCGCCGGTCCGGCAAGAACATTGGGTCTCCACTTTCGCTCCCGTGTGGGTAGTGCGCCAAAGCCGAATTGACTCTCAATCCACGATGCGAGCCGCAGTAAAAGGTCTGTGTAACTAGGATTTTGCAGGGCTGCGTGAGCGCTCTTATGCCCCTCAACGCGCTTGGTCTGCGCCATCTGGACTAACTTCTCCGAAGACCTCAGCTTTCGCAGCCGTCTCGGCATGCCGGCAATAGTCTCCTCTACCAGGACGTCCCATTCGCGTGCGGTGCCAAGCTTGCGCTGCAGCACCCGGAGCTCGTCTCCGATACGACATCGATAGCTTTCCGGCATGGCAGCACGGAAGACGGCGAAAGCCGCACGCATACGGCGGATACTGACCCGAAGCTCATGTATGCCTTCCGGATCATTGCTTTTGTAGGCGTAATGGGCGCTGGCCAGCACGTGAGCGACACAAGTCCGTGCAATGGCGACGAAGGAGTCTCTTACGCTCATCGCTGGTTCGATGTGGACCGGCACAGCTGTTGGGGCAGTGAGCTCGGCATTGTTGGCGAGATCATAACCCCGCGCGGCCTTGCTTGCCGCTTCGATTCGCAATGCGACAATGCCATTAAGATGGCGCGCCAGTTGAAACAGACGTAGAGGCTGTCCCGACTTGAGCTCAAGCTCGACTTCGCAGATTGGCGCCCGTCTTCCGTCCGCCGCGATAATGCCGCGATCTATTGCGCATTCGATGCAACTGCGGCCAAGCTGAAGAAGCCAAGTCTCGCGCACCACGTCCGTCACAAAAATGGGGACAAGATCGGTGTCGGCACAGCGTTCTTGAATCAACCGACGAACATCCGGATCAGCGATCTGCATCAGGTCGGGCCTGTCGCTTCGGATAGAACACTCCAACTCGATACGTCGAGCGAGGCCTCCGCTCTCGGCAGCATTCATCTTGACCGATTGCACGCGCTCGCGTCCGACCTTGCGCACCCGGAGTATGGCGCCGCTCCGCCCGATCGAGAACGCCGGCGTGTCGTAATAGGTGGTGACAAGACGTTGGCGGGCCGCGTGCTTGAGGCTCGCCGACCGCATAATCGGGCTGTCGCGCAACCGCGAAACGTCACGCGGGTCAACGGCAAGTTTGAGTTCGATTTCCTGGGTCACTGTGGCTCCTACAGGAAACAGCGGGTATGACCGCCCACTTCGGATCGACGCCCGGCAGTTCTTGGCCACTCGATATAACCAGGCATTAGGCCGCCTTAGGTTGATACGTGCAAGATCGGCGGCGTCAACCAGCGTGGCGGCCGGACAACCTTTTACGTCTTGCTCGATCCGAGTTTCCCCGCGATGTAGGTGACCGCCCCGTCGAGTGTGACAAGCTTCGGATAGTCAAGCTCGGGTATCTCGACGCCGAGGCGATGGTGGATCGCAGTGATGAAGTTCAGGAAATCCATGGAGTCGATGTCCAGGGTTTCGCGCAAATCCCCGGCGGGGTCGATGGTCGCCAAATCGACTTCCGGCGCGATGTTGTTGAGCTCTTCCTGCACCACCTTTTGGATCTCGAGGTAATTCATAGCTTGTCTGGCTCCTGCAGCAGCCTGCCGATCTCGGCCAGGAACAGCGCGCCCGCGTGTCCGTCACTGACCCGATGATCGGCAGACAGCGTGATGGTGACCACCGAACGTGGTCCGACGGCGCCGTCGATGACCCATGGCCGCGTCACGACCTTGCCGAAGCCCACGATCGCCACCTGCGGCGGATAGATGATGCCGTACAGCGTTTCGACGCCGCGTTCCCCAAGGCTCGTCACCGTGATCGTCGGATCGGACATCTCCGAACTGCGAATGCGGCCGGCACGGGTACGTTGAACGAGGTTGCGCATCCGCGTCATCAGCTCGCCGAGTGGGATTTGATCGGCGTCATGCAGGGCCGGCGCCGCCAGCCCGCCACCGCGAATCGCGATGGCGACGCCGACATGCACCGCGCTCGACAACTCGAATTTGCCGTCGCGGTAAAAGCCGTTGAAGGCCGGGAAGCGGCGCGTGGCGAGGGCGACCGATCTGATCATGAGCGCGCCGATCAGCAGGCGGTCGTCGGGCGGCCGCGCTGCGTTCTTTTGCATTAGCCATTGTTCGGCTGCGGTGATGTCGACCTGGTGCTCGAGATAATAATGCGGGATTTCCCGTTTCGATCGTGCCATCGCGGCAGCGATCGCCATCCGCATGGCGTCGAGATCGAGGCCCGGTGCGCGCTTCCTTTCCGGTGAAGCGACTGCCCCACCGAGACGGCGCTCGACGTCGGCATAAATGATCGCCCCGGCCGGACCGCTCGCGGTCACCGTCGAAAGATCGATTCCCTGCGCCCCGGCGAGCCGCCGTGCGGCCGGTGACACGCGCGGGCGCGCTACGGCGGCCGGCGGCGGTGGCGGTGCTGGCGGCAATGGTGGCGCCACGGGCGCCGATATCGAAGGCAGAGCCGCGGACGGCGCAGCCGGTGCCGCCGGCGGCTGCGCGGCGGCAACGGTGCCAGCCGATCCTTCGAGTTCGGTTTGAATCCGCGCCAACGGCGTCCCGACCGGCACCTCGGTGTTGAGACCGACCAGAATCTGTTCGATCTTGCCAGTCTCGAAGATCTCGATCTCGATCGCGCCTTTCTGGGTCTCGACCACGGCCACGATGTCGCCGCGTTTGACCCGATCGCCGGGCTTGACCAGCCACTCCACCAGCCTGCCCGCTTCCATATCGGCGCCGAGGGAGGGCATGCGGAATTCGGCCACGGTCTATACTCGCCCAAGCACGGCTTTGGCGGCCGCGACGATACCGGGCACCTGCGGGATCGCCGCATTCTCGAGATGCCGGGCATATGGAATAGGCACCTCCGCGCTGCACACGCGGCCGATCGGCGCATCCAGTTCCCAGAATACCTGCTCGACGATACGCATGCCGATTTCCGCCGACAGGCTGCCGCTGCGCCAGCCTTCGTCGACGATGACCGCCCGGCGCGTTCTGGCGACCGACGCCATGATGGTCGCGTCGTCGAGCGGCCTCAGGCTGCGCAGATCAATCACCTCGGCATCAAGATTCTCGCCAGCAAGGAGCGTGGCTGCTTCGAGCGTCTTCCACAGCGAGCCGCCATAGGTGATGAGCGAAATATCACGGCCGGGACGGCGGACGGCGGCCCTGGCGATTTCGACCGGACCCGCGTTCGCAGCCAGGGTGCCGGTCATGTTGTAGAGCATGACATTTTCGAAGATCAGCACCGGATCTGGATCCTGCAAAGCCGTCCACAACATGCCGCGCGCATCCTCCACGGTTGCCGGCGCCAGCACCTTGATACCCGGTATGTGGGCATACCAGCCCTCGAGACTGTGCGAATGCTGGGCCGCAAGCTGGCGGCCGGCGCCGGTCGCCATGCGAATGACGAGCGGTACGCCGAACTGATTTCCCGACATGTGGCGCAGCGTGGCCGCCGTATTGAGGATCTGGTCGAGCGCGAGCAGGCTGAAATTCACCGTCATCAATTCGACGATCGGGCGCATGCCGGCCATCGCCGCACCGATGCCGGCACCGGTAAAGCCGGATTCCGACAGCGGCGTATCGCGGATCCGTTCCGAGCCGAATTCCGCCAACAGACCCTTGCTCACCCCGTAGCATCCACCATAACGGCCGACATCCTCGCCCATCAGGAACACGCGGTCATCCCGGCGCATTGCATCGCGGATCGCTTCGCGCATCGCATCGCGGTAAGTAATTTCTGTCGTGGCGGGCTGGATCATCTCTTGCGGCACGACATTTCACCCTTCGGCTTCTGCGCAGGTGAAGCGGGCAAGTTGCTCGACCGGCTCCCATGTTCCGGCCTCGCTGAAGGCGACCGCCTCGGCAATCTCGGTCGCCACCTCGGATTCGATGCGCGCCAGATCGACCGGATGAACCATATGATTGGTTTCCAGCCAGCCCTGAAAGCGCACGATGGGTTCCTTGTGCCGCCAGGCCTCCACCTCGGCTTTGTCGCGATAGAGCTGAGCGTCGAACATCGAATGCGCGCGCAGCCGGTAGGTCCGGCATTCCAGGAAACGGGGCTTGCGGGTTTCGCGCACCGCATGCACCGCCCGCCGGGCGGCAGCCTCGACGGCGATCACATCCATGCCGTCAACCGCCTCGGAGGCAATCTGGTAGCATGCCGCCTTGCGCTGGATATCGGTTTCGGATTCCGAGAGGGCCAGCGCCGTTCCCATCGCGTAACGGTTGTTTTCGCACACGAACAGCACCGGCAGCCCCCACAGTGCGGCCAGATTCATGCTTTCGTGAAACTCACCCTCGGCGACAGCGCCCTCCCCGAAGAAGCAGGCCGTGATGGCGTCGTCGCCCCGCATTCGGTCGGCGAGCGCCAGTCCGATCGCCATCGGCAGACCGCCGCCGACGATGGCGTTGCCGCCATAGAAATTGGTGGCGCGATCGAACAGGTGCATGGAGCCGCCGCGTCCGCGGCTGCAGCCTTCCTGCTTGCCGTACATTTCCGCCAGCACCGCTTTCATCGGCACGCCGCGCACCAACGCATGCCCGTGCTCGCGGTAGGTCGCCACGATCCTGTCACGCTGTTCCAGCACCGGGATGACGCCGACGGCAACCGCTTCCTCACCGTCGTAGAGGTGCAGGAACCCCCTGATCTCTTCCCTTGTATAGAGTTCGGCGCACTTGTCCTCGAAGCGACGAATACGGATCATCTGCTTCAGCAAAGCTAGCATGTGCTCGCGCGACAGATGCGGTTTGTCGGCTGTCGCCGTCATCGCTCCTCGCTTTCGAGCGTCGAGATGTCGCCCTCCGGCAGGCCCAGTTCACGGGCCTTGAGCAGGCGGCGCATGATCTTGCCGCTGCGTGTCTTGGGCAGGTTTTGCCGAAAGGCGATGTCCTTTGGCGCGACCGCCGGACCGAGCCGCTGGCGCGCATGGCCGAGCAATTCCTTGCGCAGCGCATCGCTGGACTCGAAGCCGTTCCTGAGGGCAACGTAGGCCTTGACCATCTCGCCGGCGGTCGGGTCGGGAATGCCGATCACGCCGGCCTCGGCCACGGCCGGATGTTCCATCAGCGCGCTTTCCACTTCGAACGGGCCGATCAGATGGCCTGCGCTCTTGATCACGTCGTCAGCGCGGCCGACAAACCAGTAGTACCCCTCGCTGTCGCGCATCGCGAGATCGCCGGTCAGATACCAGCCGCCCACGAAGCACTTCCTGTAGCGTTCCTCTTCGTTGAGATAGGCACGCATCATCGACGGCCAGCCCGGGCGCAACGCAAGTTCGCCCATGGCCATCGGTTTTGTGATTTCGCACACCGCCCCGCCTTCAAGGCGCTCGACGATGCCGGCCGTCACCCCCGGCAGCGGGCGGCCCATCGAGCCCGGTTTGACGTCCATCGAGGAGTAATTGGAGATCATGATGCCGCCGGTCTCCGTCTGCCACCAGTTGTCGTGGAACGGTTTGCCGAAGGCGGCCGCGCTCCACGCCACGGCCTCCGGGTTGAGCGGCTCGCCGACGCTGGCCATCAAGCGCACTCTGGAGAGATCGAACCGTTTGGTAAATTCGGTTCCTACCTTCATCAGCAGGCGGATCGCCGTCGGCGCCGTGTACCAAACGGTGACTTTCTGATCCTGCAGGATACGATACCAGCGTTCCGCGTCGAATTCGGCCTGGTCGACGATCATGGTCGCGCCATTGGTGAGCGGCGAGATGATGCCATATGAGGTCCCGGTCACCCATCCCGGGTCGGCCGTGCACCAGAAAATGTCGTCCGGACGCAGATCGAGCGCGAGCCGGCCGGTGATGTGATGGGCGACGACGGCTTCATGGACATGCACGACGCCCTTTGGCCGTCCGGTCGTCCCGCTGGTGAAGTGAAGCAGGGCCATGTCTTCAGGGCCCGTCCACACCGTCTCGAACGAATCCGAAGCCTGCGCCAGCGCTGCGGACAGGTCAATCGTATCGGCTGGAAGGCGGTCTGAAGATTCGGTCAGAAAGACGTGCTCGAGGCTCGCGAGTTCCTTTCGCCAGGGCTCTATCTTGCGCCGGTAAAGTGCCTCGGAGGTGACGAGCACTTTGGCATTGCCGATCGTCATACGCGCCTTGATGGGATCCGGCCCGAACGCCGAGAACAACGGCGAGAACACGCTTGCACTCTTGAGCGAGCCGAGGGCGGCAACGTAGAGTTCGGGCACGCGGCCGAGCAGCGAGAAAACCCGATCGCCCCTGGCAACGCCGCGCTCCGCCAGGATATTGGCAAACCGATTGATCTGCGCGCGCAGCGCCAGATAGCTGAAATCGCGAACCTGATCACCGCGCCCGATCCAACGTAGCGCAAGCTTGTCGCCGCGTCCCGCAAGCACGTGCCGGTCGACGGCCTCGAACGCGATATTGATCCCGCCATCCGGCAGACCATCGAGCAATGCCCGCGCCTGCGACCACACAAATCGCTTGGCGAGCTCCTCATAGTCCTGAAGGTTGGCGCCCACGTAGTCTTCGGGACGCTTTCGGATACGCTGCCATTCCATGGCCGGCCTTGGGGCAATTTGTACGGATAAGATACGTGGTGGAAAGCAGGGCAACCTTGACGTGGGTCAAGCCCATCAGCCAGCGAGGGATGGTTTGCTCGGTTTTCGGACCGAGATCCTTTCTATTCGGTCGATCGCGCCAGCCGGTATTCACCTCGCATCCGGTGGCGCGAGGGATGCTGGCGGGGCAAGTCTTTATTCTAGGACATTCTCTACGACGGAAAGTCGGCGGACCCCACCTCGAGCCGGTCTGCATGGAGGGTCCAATCATGAACCCCATGCATCTCGCAAAATTTTCGCTTGGCAGCCTCTGTCGCCTGCTCCTTGTCCAAGACATCCAGGTCCACCACGCACTGGCAGACGTCACTTTCCTGGCCGCGATCGCCAAGAACATGCTTATAAAATCGAGCGATAAAGCGGGGCATGAATGCAGCTCCATCTTGGTGGATCGCAAGGCGCCGAACCGTGCGAAGTTAGCGATGGAATAAGTCGGCATCGATCTGGAACCCGCAGCGTTAGCTTTTGGCGATCAATGCTATTCCCAGCAACAGCGCCCCTGTGCCGCTCAACGGTGCCGGGGGTTACCTGCTCTGCACGTCGGTTGTTATTGGAACCGCGCGCGGGCTTAGGCTGCTCAATAAGCGTATGCCGCTGCTCCTTGGCGTCAAATACGGTCACAAGAAGCTTTGGATAACGCCTTTTTATTCCAAGCGCCGCCTTCTCGGCCGCGTCGTACGTTTCGTGTCCAGACTTCAACTGTCGATCGGCTGCAACGTGAAACGGTTCGGGAAGGGACGGTTTGCTGGATTCTCGAACCGGGGCGGCCCCTTCTTCATTTCACTGGCCGCCAAGTCGATCGCAGACTCTTGAACAGCCGTGCCTGGCACGGCGGCGTCCTTCCAAAATTCTCGTCAAGTCAATGACGCCAGCCTCGTAAACAGCCCCTGATGCGGCGGTCGAACGACGAGTACCGGGACCGTGCTATGTGTCAGTACCTTGACGGTTTCACTCCCGAGCACGATCGCTGAAACTCCACGCCGGCCATGCGAAGCCATGACGACCAGATCGCACGATTGTCGCGCCGCCGTCTCGATGATGGCCAGATATGGCTGATCGTGCTCGATGTGCACAGTCTCGCAGTTCACACCGGCCGTCACTGCGGCCCCCTTCGCCACCTTGAGGTACTTATCAGCGATGGTCGCCATGCGCTTCGCGTAATGTTCCGGCGTATCGGTGATCATAGCTGGCTCAACCGCGAACGTGTGAAAAGGCGTCGACACGGTTACTACCGTGACTTTGGCATTGACCGACTTCGCCAGGGCCATGCCATAGTCGATTGCATGCAGCGACAGCTCCGAACCATCAGTCGGGATCAGAATATGTCGATGCATATGCCATTCTCCAGGTTCAGTTGGGCCACGGCTTCTTTCGGGGCGGCTCGGCGTTACGGCACAGGACGCTTCGAAATCCTGTCTCCGTTAACGCGCTCCGTTCTTGAGGCAGATCAAGGAGTATCGCAGCGCGATCCCCGTCAAGGCGGACAGTCAGTTGGCGGGAATTGATGCCGATCGTGACATTACGGTCATTTTCGTCAGGCCACGCTTGCGCACCGAAGATCGACCTCCTCCGCGAGCGCGACCAGTTCAGGTGCTATGGTCACCGGGAATGTTGTTCCGTCATTCAGGCGGCGCAACGGCTCCGGCAGCCGGGCAAGGCCGTGCGCTGCCTTCTGCCGGATGTCAGCCAGTGTCGGTGGCGGCGCGAGGCGCTGGCCGCGGCGCATGACGGGTACGAGCAGCGCTTCGCCAGTCCTTTGGTCATCAAGGAGACCCAGCACGTCGCCAACCATGCGACCGTCGTTTCCAAAGCTGCGCCAGACCTGCTTGCGGCCGGGCCATGTGGCTTTTCCTGCCGATCGCTTCCGTCGCGCAATGCCAGCATACTCCTGGAGCTTGTAGGCGCAATCGAGCGCCGGTTCGTCGGAGGATGTGGTCAGGCTGGTGCCGACGCCAAACCCATCGATTGGGGCATTCGCAGCCACCATCCTTGCGAGTTCGTCCTCGTCGAGCCCCCCGCTGGCGAATATCGTCACATTCTGCAGGCCCCCGTCGTCCAGAATGCGCCGGACCGCCTTCGACAACGCGATCAGATCGCCGCTGTCGAGGCGGACCCCGTGCACGGCAATTCCCGCGTCCTTCAGGCGAGGCGCCAGTTTGACGACTTTTCGGGCGGCAGCTTCCGTATCGTACGTGTCGATCAGCAAGACAAGATTGTCAGGTCGCGAGTGGGCAAACGCCGAAAAGGCGGCCGCTTCGTCGTCGTGCGCCTGGATGAAGGAGTGGGCCATCGTTCCGAAGACTGGAATTCCGAGATCCTTAAGTGCCAGAACCGTTGCCGTTCCGGCAAATCCCGCCAGATAGCTGGCGCGCGCGGCCATCAGCCCGGCCTCCGCTCCATGCGCACGCCGCAACCCGAAATCGACCAGTTGCTTGCCCGGCGCCGCAAGGACCATGCGCGCCGCCTTGGAGGCGATCACCGATTGAAAGTGGAGGATATTGATAAGGCGGGTTTCGACCAGTTGCGCCTGTGGAAGCGGCGCGATAACCCGAATGATCGGTTCGTTAGCAAAGAAGATGGTGCCTTCCGGCATGGCATCGACGTCTCCGGTGAAGCGCAGACGCGCGAGGTAGTCGAGAAACCCGTCCGTGCACCGATAGTTTTGCCGGAGCCAATCGATCTCTTCCTGCAAAAATTGCAGGTTCTCGAGAAAATCGAGGGCTTGCTCGAGTCCTGCCGCCATCAGGAAGCCCCTGCGAGCCGGAAGCCGACGCACGAAGAACTCGAATACAGCGGTGCCCGTCTGGTCATGATCCAGGTAGGCCTGAAGCATGTTGAATTGATACAGATCGGTCAGCAGAGGACTTGTCGCAGGATACATATAGCCAATCCCATGTGAGGTGGCATCAAACGCTGGGTGACCGCCCTTGTCCTTGCGGAAAGATAATATAGCCGCTCTTGCTGATTGTGCCGAAGGATGCATTACCGCATCGCCGAATTTCCGATCACTTGATCTCGCTCAAGCCCAGGCATCTTGCGCGCGCCCATAAACCCCATCCCTTGAAATTTTGTGAGGCGTGCCATGGCCGAACTCCCAACCCTGTCGATTTCGCCGGAAAAAGCCTACTTCATCGCCGCCAAAGCCCGCCAATTTGACGCCAAGGATGGCGTCACCGACCCGGAACCAGGCTCCAATGCGAGTGATGACGGCATGCGTTCAGTCCTTGAGGACCGAAAAGACGATCCGGTTCTCGCTGAACTAAAGACCTTCATCCACGACTTGAACGAGGACGAGCAGATCGACCTGGTTGCCCTCACCTGGCTCGGACGTGGTGACGGAGACATCGAAAACTGGGACGAACTTCGCGCTGAAGCCGCCCGCGCACACAATAAGCGGACAGCTGCGTATTTGCTGGGAATGCCGATGTTGGCCGATCATCTGGAAGAGGCGCTCTCAAGATTCGGCCATTCATCGGAAGAGGTCGAGGCCGATCTGTTCTGACAGGCAAACCTTCAGTGGGGAAACCTCATGCCGTACCGCAGCAATATCGATCTGCCTGCATCGGTCCGCGATCACCTTCCGTCGCATGCGCAGGACATCTATCGCGCCGCCTTCAACCATGCCTTCGCAGCCCATGCGGGGGAAGTTCGGCAGGAAGAGATCGCTCACCGAACCGCGTGGGCAGCCGTCACGCGATCCTACGTCAAGGACGGCGATCGCTGGGTGCCGATCGAATAGCACAGACCTCGGCCACCACCTGAAATCAGGGAGCCGAAGCCGGTCGCTTGGCCGGAAAGCGATTCAGAATGGCCACGACTTCCTGATCGCTGACCTGCCGGAAGTCACGGTAGAAATAGCCGATCGCTCCGAATAGCTCCGGCGTCTCCAGGCAAATCAATGCATCGACTTTCCTGCGCAATTGCGTGATCGTGTCGGATGGGGCGACGGGTACGGCGAGTACCAATTCTTTCGGCTTTCGGTCACGGATCGCCTGCAGTGCCGCCCGCGTCGTCGCACCGGTTGCGATGCCGTCATCGACGACGATCACCACCTGTCCTGCGATTTCCGCCCGGGAGCGGTCTCCGATGTAGAGCTTGCGGCGGCGTTCGATCTCCGCGAGTTCCCTTTTACACGCCGAGTCGAACTCATCCGCTGTTGTGCCCGAAAGCTCAATCACCTCCTCATTGCGAACGATGATCGGCGCGGCGCCATCCACTACCGCCCCCATTGCAAGCTCCGGCTGTGTCGGCACTCCAATCTTGCGAACAAGGATCAAGTCGAGGGGAGCATCAAGCGCTGCGGCGACCTCCGCGGCCACGGGAACACCGCCGCGCGGCAGCGCCAGAACGACAGCGCTTCTGCCCTTATATTCCGACAGTGCCTTGGCCAATCTACGACCCGCATCCGATCTATCTCGGAAATCCATCATTGGGGTGCATCCGGGTGGCGCGCATCCGGCTTCGCCGCGCGGAGATCTACCAGATGGCTTTCAAACCAACCGGCGGCGAGTTCAATGACGGCGTCCAATGTGCCGGCTTCTTCAAAGAGGTGTGTCGCAGCCGGAACGATTTGAATGCTCTTTTCACCTCCGAGCCGCTCCAGGGCCTCTTCGTTGAGCTCGATTACTCCGTAGTCCGCGCTGCCGACGATCAGGAGCGTCGGGACTTTGATTAGCGGCAATACATCGCCTGCAAGATCAGGTCGTCCGCCGCGCGAGACCACAGCGCCAATGCGATCACCGAGCCCGCTGGCCGCCACCAGAGCCGCCGCCGCGCCTGTACTCGCCCCAAACAGTCCGATCGGAAGGGAATTGACGTCCGGCTCCTGGATCACCCAGCGGACCGCCTGCTTCAGCCGGTTGGCGAGCAGGCTGATGTCGAACACATTCTGCCGGTCGTCCTCTTCCCGGGGCAGCAACAGGTCGAACAACAGCGTCGCGAACCCTCGGCGATTGAGCGCCTCAGCAACCCGGATGTTGCGCGAACTGAACCGGCTCGAGCCGCTACCATGCACGAAGATGACCAATGCACGGGCTCCATCCGGACGGTTTAATGTACCGGCCAGACCGAGTGGTGGTATCCAGACCTCCCGCGAAGCCACCACCGGTTGCTGCTTGCTCTTGCTGTCACGGCTGAACGTGGAGACTTGTGGCATAGGGCTGGTCCTCCTTTTCTTACAGGTTACCTCCATACCGTGAAGCGATCTTGATCCGCGTCAAACAGGGTCGGAGGAACTCAGCTAGTTTTTCATAATGGAGGCTTTGCAGACGCTGCCGGGGGCTGGCGGATTCTTCTCTGGGGAGAATGCGCCCACCCTCGCCGACAAGGTCCGGTTTCTCGGCTGCCCGGCGACGTATCCCTGCGTGCAGGTCGTTGCGCGCGAGACTCACATGTCCTGGGTCTTCATGGCCGGCGAACGCGTCTACAAGTTAAAGAAACCCGTTCGCTTCCCCTATCTCGATTTTTCAACTTTGGATCGGCGCGCGGCGGCCAGCCGCGCAGAATATCTGCTGAACCGGCGGCTCGCCCCCGACATTTATCTGGACGTCGTTCCGCTGACGATCTCACCGTCAGGTCTGGCGATCGCCGGCGACGGGCCTGCCGTGGATTGGCTGGTAGTCATGCGACGGCTGGAGGAGAAAGAAACGCTCGAAGCGGCTTTGCGCGGGGGCAGCCTGACACCCTTGCAGCTTGATCGACTCGCGGCAACGCTCGGGGCATTTTACGTGCATGCGCCGCGGGTCCAACTCAAACCCGAGCAGTATCTTGTCTCATGGCAGAGGGCACTCGCCGACAATTGCCGGGTGCTGCTCAACGCTCGTCTCGGCCTTCCACTCGGCGCGGTGGAGCGGATCGCCCAGGTCCAGCGCCGCTTTGCCACGAAGCGCTCCGCTCTGCTGCTCGAGAGAATACACACGCGGCGATTCGTCGACGCTCATGGCGATCTTCGCCCCGAGCACATCTGGCTGCGCGAGCCCGTGACAATTATCGACTGTCTGGAATTCGACCCAAAACTCCGGGCGCTCGATCCACTTGACGAGATTGCCTTCCTGCATCTCGAATGCGAACGTCTCGGCGGCCTGTGGGCCGCCGACCGGATCAGGCGGCGTCTGGCGCGCGTCCTGGATGACGACGCCGGCAGCGGACTTTTTCTTTTCTATCGGAGTCATCGGGCGATGCTGCGCGCACGCTTGTCGATCGCCCATCTGCTCGATGCGAACCCTCGTACACCGGAGAAATGGCCCCGCCTCGCCCGAATCTATCTGAAGCTTGCCGCGGCCGATGCCGCGCGCCTCGAACGTGTTCTCCGTAGCCGCAAGGTGCGGCAGCGCTATGTCTCAAGCAATTTCAGAATACCATAAGATCGGTGAGCGGCCTGTCCTCATGGAGCCGACGGATCGCCTCAGCCAGCAATGGCGTCGCCGACACAATGTCGAGCTTGTCGCGCACCGGGCCAGCCGGAAGACGGAATGGCGGAACGACGTCGGTGGCAATGATGCGATCAATCGCCGGATCGGCAAGCGCTGTCTCAGCGCCCGGCATGAACAGTCCATGGGCAACGCATGCCAGGATTCGTCGGGCCCCGCGGGCACGCGCCGCCCGCGCTGCCCGCACCAGCGTGCCACCCGTGCTGATGAGATCGTCGACGATGATGCAGGTGGCGCCGGCGACGTCGCCTACGAACAGATCGCCCGAAACGACCCCGGCACTGCGGTGCTTTTCAGCAAAAGCCTTGCCGACCGGCCGGCCCAGCACCGTTTCCAGCGCTTCGCGGAGCAAATCAGCGCGCTTTCCACCACCCAGATCCGGCGAGATGACGCAAAGACGCTCGTCGCCGACGGCTGCCTTGATCGCGTCGATGAGCAATGGCGCCACCGTCAGCGCCAGGGCGCGGCGGCGAAATGCATTCTCAAAGGCGGCCTCGTTGTGTACTTCGAGCGTCACCACGGCATCGCAGCCGATCGCCTCGAAAAGCGTTGCGACATAGCGCGTCGTCACCGGATCGTTGGCCTTGGTACGGCGATCTTTTCGCGAATAGCAGAGGTAAGGCGCCACGGCGGTCACGCGCCTGGCACCGGCGTCTTTCAGCGCCCCGATGAAAAACAGCAGTCGACAAAGCTTGTCGTTGGCGCTTTGATTAGGCCCCCCGTGAAGGCTATGGATCACGTAGACGTCGGCCCCGGCAACGGGATCGAGTGGTCTCGCCTTGTGCTCGCCATCTTCAAAATCACGCTCTTCATGCGCACTTAGAGCATGCCCCAGCAGCTTGCCGATATCTCGCCCGAGATCATCGGTTCCGTTCAAGGCGAATAATCGCAGATGGCGGCTTGCAATCGGTCCGATGACGGAAGGCGACCAGATTTGATTTCCCAAGACGACGCGCCTCCCCGGTTCGAGAAATTTAGTCCGTTGGATGGGATCGGTTCTTGACCTGGCTCAATGACATCTCCCGCAACCCTTCAAGACCCCGACCCATCTGACGATGGTTCACCGCTTCAGCAGCTTGCGCAACTCGTCCAGTGGCCGCGTATTCAGCACGTCGTTCGCCGTAAGCCAGGCGCGCCGCGCCTGATCGATTCCGAACCGCATGTACTGGAATGCATCGATCGAATGGGCATCCGTCGATACCGCGAGCTTTACCCCGGCGAGCTTCGCGGCGTGAGCATGAAGATCGTTCAAATCCAGACGATCCGGCTCCGCGTTGACCTCGAGGTAACAGCCGGTTTTGCGCGCAGCCGAGATCACGAGATCCATGTCGATGTCGTAAGGATCGCGCTCGCCGATCAATCGCCCGGTGGGATGCGCGAGAATGGATACATGATGGTTCTCCAGGGCACGGACGACGCGTTCGGTCTGCACCCGGCGCGGCAGGTCGAAATGCGAATGCACCGCGGCCACTACAATGTCCAGCTTTGCCAGACTTGAATCCGGCAGGTCGAGGCTGCCGTCCCGGAGAATGTCGAGTTCGATACCTTTGAGGATCGTGAAGTTCCCGAAACTCTGATTGAGCCGGTCGATTTCGCGGATCTGGCGCGCCAGGCGCGCCGGATCGAGACCGTGCGCCATGGCGACCCGGCGGCTGTGGTCGGTCAGGGCGATGTATTCGTAGCCGAGCGCCTGGGCCGCTCTTGCCATCTCTGCGATGGGGACCGTACCGTCGGTCCAGCCGGAGTGCACGTGAAGGTCGCCCCGAACATCGGAAAGTTTTACGAGTTTGGGCAGTTTGCCGGCCTGTGACGCCGCTATTTCGCCGCGGTCCTCGCGCAACTCCGGCACGATGAATTCGAGTCCGAGCTTCTGATAGACGTCTTCCTCGGTGGTGCCGGCGATCCGCCGTTTGCCTGCGAACAATCCGTATTCGTTCAGCTTCCAGCCGTGTTGATTGGCAAGCACGCGCAGCGCGATATTGTGGGCTTTCGAACCGGTAAAATACAGGAGTGCTGCGCCATAGCTTTCCTCCGGCACCGCGCGGACGTCGACCTGCAGGCCGGAACGCAGCATCACAGCGGTGCGCGTCGGCCCATGAGCGACGACCTGCGTGACATTTTCGTACGCCACTAGCCTGTCTCCGACCGCGGCGCCGTTCCTTGCGGTCACCAGCACATCCAGATCGCCGACCGTATCGCGGCGCCGACGATAGCTTCCAGCGACGATGACGCGTCCGCTATCGCGGAGAAAACGCACCAAGGCCTCCGCCTCGGCTTCCGCCACCGAGAGCTTGAATCGCTTTGCGGGCAGCGGCTTTTCGAGCGCACCGAGCAGTTTCTTCTCGATCGCAGGGCCGAATCCGCGAAGCTCACGCAGGCGCCCGGTCGTGATAGCACGTCGAAGGTCGCTGAGGGTACGCACTCTTAACTTGTCATAGAGCAGCTTGATGCGCTTCGGCCCGAGCCCGGGAAGCGCCGCCATTTCGCCGAGCTCGCCGGGGAGTTTCTTTTTCAACGTGTCGAGCAGACCGAAATTCCCGGTCTTGACGATATCGACGATCTTGCCGGCGAGATCCTTGCCAATGCCCGGCAGCTCCGACAGGTCGGCTCCGGACTTCAGCAAACTCGAGACCGCCTTGGGCAGGCCTTCGATCTCGCGTGCGGCGCGGCGGTAGGCGCGGACACGAAACTGGTTTTCGCCCCCGATCTCAAGGAGTTCAGCGGCCTGGTCAAACATGGCGGCGATTTCCGCGTTCTGCACGGGCATCTGGGAGACCCACAGGAGCCGAACTCTGCCACGGAAATATCGCATGGCTCGACAGGCCGAATTTGATTCAGATCAGGGTCATTTCCTCAAGGACACTAATGGTTGAAGCCGATATTGGAGCTGCAAAGATGGGCGCTCATTTGACCGCAGGCAACACCGACGTATTGATCGTGGTCGATGTTCAGAATGATTTTTGTCCCGGAGGCCATCTTCCGGTGCCAGGCGGCAGCGATGTAGTGCCCGTCATTAATCGGCTTGCCGCGCGCTTTGCAAACATAGTTGTTACCCAGGATTGGCACCCACACGACCATTCTTCGTTCGCTTCGATGCATCCGGAAAAGCGTCCAAACGACGTCATTGCCGCCCCTTACGGTCCACAGATCCTTTGGCCGGACCATTGCGTGCAGGGAACGTTCGGCGCTCAATTCCACGAGTCGCTGTGCGTTCCGCAAGCCGCGATGATCCTGCGAAAGGGGTTTCATCGCGCGATCGATTCCTATTCGGCGTTTTACGAGAACGACCGCCAAACGCCGACGGGTCTTATCGGGTATTTGCGGGAGCGCTCGCTGACACGTGTCTTTCTAGTCGGGCTGGCGTTCGACTTCTGCGTCCGCTACTCGGCCGAGGATGCCCAGCGCGTCGGCTTTTCCGTCCTCGTGATCGAAGATGCTTGCCGCAGCATCGATGTCGACGGATCGGCGGAAGCAGCGCGATCCGCCCTCCAACATCTTGGCATCCAATCCATCACGGCCGGCGATTTCGCGTGACCGATGGTTTGAGTCAGCGCCGGCGTCTTGAATGGCTCTTTCCGGCCTTCAACGCGCGCCGGCGAACGAGGCGGTCAGACCCGCAAGCCGTGTTTTCCAAGCAGCTTCACCGTGGTCGCCTGCGTGCCTTTTTCACCGATCTCGTCGGAGAACGTGACCCGGGAGCCGACAGCCAGGTCGGAAAACGCTCCGTCAAGAACGCTGTTGCGATGGAAGTATATCTCCGCACCATCGGCTGATCGAAGGAATCCGAACTCGCCGGCCGGGTCCAGTCGTACGACCGTTCCGATGGGCTGCCCTTCGTGGCTCTTGACCATCCCCTCCATGCGCCGCGCGTTGTCCTGAAGCCGCCTGCCCGCCCGCTTGAATGCATCGTTGACGGCAAACGAAAAATTCGAATGTCGCTCGTCATCCGCCGGCGTCCGCCCGATATCGACTTCACGACCATCCGGCAGCGTCAGTCGGATGTTGACGTGATACAGCCCGCCCGTCTTGTGACGGTTACCCGGCCCCTTAACGACGACCCGGCATTTTGTGATGCGACCAAAGAGTTGTTCAAGCTTCTTCACATGATCCGCGACCATGTCCTGAACCGCAGGACTGGCAACCATCTCCTGAAACTCTATTTCAACAGGCGTTTGCATTACTATCTATCCTTATCGAAAGGAGGCTATGTCAGCCGAAAGCTAAGACCCGATCGTCAACTGATCCTTGACGTTTTTTACCCCGGGGGCCGACCAGGCCGCGTTCTCAACCGCAAACTTCTCGTCCCAATTGCGAACCTTGCCTTCGAGCAAGACTTCATCATCGTCTCGAACCGTGACGCGTATGTCCTTGGCTTCGATTTCGGCGCGCCGCCTCAGGGCCGCCTCGATGTTCCTTTTTACGTTGTCTGCCTTTGCATGCGGCACTATTTCTATATTGTTGACGACGCTGCGCACCCCGGACAGCTTGCGAACATCGCGCTCGGCGCTGCTTTTTTGATAGTACCAGTTAACTTTCCCGGTCAACGTTACCAGCCCGTCCCGCACCGTGACCTGGATTGCATTCGTCGGAATCACGCTGTCCCAGGACAACACATTGATCGCGCGGCTTGCGATCTCATCGTCGGACGTCTTTTCATTCGAGGAATGACGAACTTCGATCTCATCCGCGATTCCATGCACACCCTTCACGCGTCGCACCGCGGATAATGCCGCCAGCTTCTGCGAATAGCTGCCGACATGTCCGGTAAGGGTTACAACGTCCTGATCCACGGCCACGCCGATATGAGCCGGGTCGACGATCGGTTCGTGAGCAAGCTCGTCCAGGATATCGTCGCGCAGTTTCAATTCGTTCATGATCTTCCTCCTGAGCGTCGAGTAATTACTCGTTGAAGATTGCCTGACCTTGCCGGTCGGATTGTTGACGCAGGTCAAGGCAAGTCGAGCGTTTCAAGCCGAATTTCCAGCTTGGGGAGCCACCGGATGAGGTGGCCACCCATGAAATCAATAGTCAAAGAACGTTCCAAAAGGAGGTAGACAAAAATGCCTGCCGAGATTCAGAATTTTTTGGTCGCTACCGATGGGTCTGAAAGTGCCGGGCGGGCACTTGATGTGGCAGCCGCAATGGCCAAAGCCGCTCACGGCACCTTGAAGATCGTAACCGTTGGCGAAAGCCCGACTACGCCAGAGCAAACGGATTTCAGGCCCGCCAAGGTACATATTTCGGACCTCTCCGAGCGACTTCTGCAGGAAGCGCAACAACGAGCCGGCTGGACCGGTGTGAAACCGGTCGAAACTCTCCAGCGGTGGGGCGATCCCGCCGAAGCAATCTTGGATACGATTATGGAGGAGAAGGTGGATGCCATCGTGATTGGACGGCGAGGCAGCGGACGCCTTTCAAAGCTGCTCCTCGGCAGCGTGTCCCAGAAGCTGACTAGCCTTGCGCCTTGTGCTGTCATTGTCGTGCCATAGCTGCCGACCTTTCGTTTCGCTCTCATCAGTGCGAGCGGGTTCAAGTATGTGACACTTGATATCGTCCCAACGCACGCGAGGGGGCAGCTGACTTCAAGGCTCGGCACTGTTGCGTTCTCGAACGGGAAGCAGGATTGATGATGTCAGAACGCGTCAGTTCGTCAGATTCGCCTGTCAAGGTTTCCGGTCAGAACCCGCGCGAACAAGATTTGATCACGGTCGTGACCGCTTTGGTGCGCGAATTGCACCCCCAACGCTCCCGATTCATCGACGTCGGTCCGTCGAGCCGCATTGAACGCGATCTGGGCATCGATAGTCTCGGTCGAACCGAGCTCATCCTGCGAATTGAACGCGCATTCCGCGTGCGGCTACCTGCTCAGACCATCGGCGAAGCGGAAACCGTTCATGATCTTGTGCAGGCGCTGGAACAGGCAGGCCCCGCGCGAGAACGAATTACTCTCGAACCGCGGCAGGCTCCTGCTCTTCCGTCCGTGCCTGCCGCGAGCGAAGCACAGACCCTGGTCGAGGTCCTGGAATGGCATGCAGCCCGACACCCCGACCGCCTGCATCTGACCGTATTGCAGGACGAGACGGCCATTCTCGGCACGCTCACGTACGGCGAACTGGCCACTAAAGCACGCAACGTGGCGCGCGGCTTGATCGCTCAGGATATTGTCCCTGGCGATCGCGTCGCCTTGATGCTGCCGACCAGTGTCGACTTTTTCGTAGCTTTCTTCGGTATACTTTATGCTGGCGCCATTCCGGTGCCGATTTACCCCCCGATGCGGCTTTCGCAGATCGAAGATCATCTGCGCCGCCAGACCGGCATCCTGCGCAACGCCGGTGCCCGGCTCCTGATCACGATGCCCGAGGGCCGACAGCTCGCCGGATTGCTGCGCGCGCAGGTGGAGACGCTGGATGTCGTCGAGAGCGTCGAAAACCTAGAACGCTCCGCCGCGGTCACGGGGCTGCCGCTAGTGATGGACCCCGATTCAATCGCCCTCATCCAGTACACCTCCGGCAGCACCGGGGATCCGAAAGGAGTGGTGCTCAGCCATGCGAACCTGCTCGCCAACATCCGGGCGATGGGTAGGATCATGGAGGCCGGTTCGGCCGATATCTTTGTCAGCTGGCTGCCGCTCTATCACGACATGGGTTTGATCGGCGCATGGCTCGGATGCCTGCACTTCGGTGCACCGCTCTATGCGATGTCACCACTGAGTTTCCTTGTCCGGCCGGAGAGCTGGCTATGGGCGATCCACCGCTTCCGCGCCACCTTTTCCGCGTCGCCGAACTTCGGATTTGAGCTGTGCCTCAACAAAGTCGCCGATGCGGACCTCGAAGGGTTGGATCTCAGTTCCTTGCGCATGGTTGCCAATGGTGCGGAGCCCGTCAGCGTGCAGACATCGCGCCGGTTCATCGACCGATTTGGGCATTATGGTTTTCCGGCCGGAGCTATGGCGCCGGTCTATGGTCTTGCTGAGAGCTCGGTCGGACTCGCCTTCCCACCGCTCGGCCGGCCTCCGGTGGTCGATCGCGTCGACCGCGATCAGCTCAGCACGAATGGACGGGCTGATCCGGCAAAGCCGGATGACCCGAAACCTCTCGAGATCATGGCCTGCGGCCAGCCGCTCCCCGGTCACGAAATTCGCATTGTCGATGAGGCGGGCCTCGAACTCGGCGAGCGGCGGGAGGGAAGGCTTGAGTTTCGGGGGCCTTCTACGACACGCGGCTATTTTCATAACGAGGTCAAGACCCGCGAGCTCATTCACAACGGCTGGATCGACAGCGCCGACCGCGCCTACATGGCCGGAGGCGACGTCTACATTACCGGTCGCATCAAGGACATCATCATTCGCGCGGGCCGTCATTTATACCCCCAGGAGATCGAAGAGGCCGTGGCCGGCATTCCCGGAATCCGCAAGGGTGGCGTCGCGGTCTTCGGCGTGGCCGATCGGGCCTCCGGCACCGAGCGCGTCGTTGTTCTCGCCGAGACGCGCGAGACCGATCCGGCGAAGCGCGCAGGTCTGCAGGCACGCGCGCAGGAGGTCACGACCGATATCGCTGGAACGCCACCGGACGAGGTCGTGCTCGCGCCACCGAGCACCGTTCCCAAGACATCGAGCGGCAAGATCCGTCGCAGCGCCGCAAAAGAACTCTATGCGAGCGGTCACGTCGGGCCGACGCGCCGACCGCTGTGGTGGCAGCTCATGCGGCTGGCGCTTTCCGGAGTCGGTCCACAGATAGGGCGGCTGGGCCGGTTAACGCGCGAAGCGCTCTACGCGGTTTGGTGGTGGCTCGTCCTTGCCAGTGCAGTTTTGCTGGGATCAGTTGCTATTCTCGTTCTGCCGCGTCTGACCTGGCGGTGGTCTGCCCTCAGGTGGGTTTGCCGCGGTACGCTGGCGGCGATGGGGGTTTCGGTCTCGAGCATCGGCATTGAACGCATTCCAGGCCGAAGCGCGATGCTTGTGTTCAATCACTCAAGCTATGCGGACGCGCTGGTATTGGCGGCGGCTCTCCCCGGCGAGCCCGCAATCGTGGCCAAGAAGGAGCTTTCTGGACAGTTCATTGCAGGCTCGCTGTTGCGGCGTCTGGGCGTGCCGTTTGTCGAGCGCTATGACGTGTCCGGCAGTCTCGCAGATGCCGAGGCGCTGATCACGTTGGCGCGCCAAGGTCGTGTGCTGGTCTTCTTCCCGGAAGGCACATTCACTCGCAGAGCGGGCTTGTCCGGATTCTATCTAGGCGCATTCAAGATAGCTGCCGAGGCAGACCTTCCCGTCCTGCCGGGCACCATTCGCGGAACGCGATCTCTGCTGCGCAGCGGCCAGTGGTTTCCAAGGCGCGTCGCTGTCACCGTGGAAATCGGCGAGCCGGTGATGCCTTCAGGCACGGATTTCGGCTCGATGTTGCAACTGCGGGATGAGGTGCGCAAGAGCGTATTGTCCCGTTGTGGCGAGCCCGACCTGGGAGAATTGATAAAGCCGGTCACGACAGCTCCGTGAACCAGCGGCGCGGCCTTGACCCGGATCAATCCGATCGATCCGGGATTGAGTCAGCTTTACTGATCCGGAGGTAGCCAATGCAGCTTAGCTCAAGTGCTTTTTCCAACGGCTCGGCGATCCCGCGCCGTTTCACCTGCGATGGCGAGGACCTCTCCCCACCCCTCGACTGGGAAGCCGTACCTTCGACAACCCGCAGTTTCGTCCTGCTCTGCGACGATCCGGACGCCCCGGGGGGCAAATGGCATCATTGGGCCGCTTACGACATGGATGCTGACCAAACGGGACTTGCCGAGGGCGCCAGCCATGACCGCAGCATGGCGCGATTCAAGCAGGCCATCAACGACTTCCGCCGTGCAGGCTATGGCGGCCCCTGCCCGCCCCGCGGTCATGGACATCGTTATCACTTCCGCCTGCTGGCCCTCTCCGTCGACCACCTATTGCCCGGCGCCAAGCCCTCCTGCCGCGAGCTCGAGCGGGAAGCACGCAGACATGTTGTCGCCGAAGCGACCCTCGTCGGAATCTATCAGCGATGAGCTCGGGCGTTCGGTCTCGCGTCATCCGGTTGAACAAAACTATGGGACATCCAGAACTTGGGGTGAGCTGGATTCAGTGCGCAGCCCGGTCGGCACAATGAAATAAATGCAAGAGTGAGGACAGTTTCATGCGACATATCATGGTGGCCACTGACGGATCCAGCGGGGCAGATCGCGCGGTTGATGTGGCGGCGGAGTTCGCCAGAGCGCTATCGGGCGATCTGCTGATTGTGACTGTTGCGGATAGCCTGGCATTTGAGGAAGCCCAGCAGGTGGCGCGAAGCGGGGGAAGCACCGGCGACGTGCTGGAAGCATTGACAATGCAGACGCTGACGGCGGCCGAAGCCCGCGCTCGCCATCTTGGCGTATCACAGATCGAACTGCGGGTAGGCTGGGGTGACGTCACCCGATCATTGATCGATATCGCCAAGGGTGGTTCGGTCAAGACTATCGTAGTAGGTCGGCGCGGTCGCGGCCAGTTGGCTGGGCTGTTGCTTGGCAGCGTCTCCCAGAAGCTTGTCAGCCTCGCACCCTGTCCCGTCGTCGTCGTTCCCTGAATTGAATTGCAGAGGTTGTGCGCTGGCAGCAAACGTTCGAGCTTCCGAACGTATCGTGGCCCCCTTGACGCAAATGAGCTGTCGCAGACGCGAACTCTTCACGGGCCCTGCATGCTCAGCCGCCGCCACGACCGCACCGACGTTCTTCCAGGCGTCCCTCGCTCGCCATCCTATGCAGCGGCTGGAGGCTCTCGAAGACACGGATCGCGCGCAACGCACCATCGACAATCGCAAGGAGTGTACGTCACCTTCAAGCGACAGAACCTCCAGACTTAACCTTTGCGCTATCAAGAACACGAGCAGTTGCCGTATAGCGCCGATAGACAGCCACCTTGATACATTCACGGCTTTGTTGTGGCGTCAGCTTCAAATCCCTTTCGATTTCTCCGACTTCACCTGCAAGCTCCTCGTCCCTGATGACGTGTCGAAACCACTCGGAATAATCCTTGGCTCGCAAGTGGTACTCCCAGGTGGCATCATCCACCTGCTGAGCGACTTCCAGAAACTGCAAGACATTCCTGGCACGGAGATTGATCGCATTGTCCGGCCCGCGAAAGTAGAAGCTGTGCCATTCACCCACATCGCCGATGGCGTACTTCCGCTGATGTCTTCGATGGTCCTGGCGCGGCGCCTCGATCTTGATGACTCGTGGCAACTGTTCCGGCGTTCGCGACCAGTATAAGACCTCATCAGCTCCAAGCGTCAGGTTATCCAACTTTATCGGCATATCGATTGCATTAGCGAAATCTGCGACGATTTTGGACGCGGCGGGGTCGAATGCGAGCACCATGTCCACTTTCTTCAGCACCTCGCGGGCGAGGGATCTGGGATCTGTGGTGATGAGGATCGATGCGGGAAAGTCGTTCAATAAATCAGGCGGAGGTCCATTGGTTGTTGCAGGAAGAACCTGGTGCGCTTCATCGATAACGAGCCAATGAGGTCGCCCCGTCCGTGCTCTCAATTTGCATACGGCCGGCAAGATTTTGGCCAGAAGTCGTTGGCGTTTAGGCAGTGTCAATGCCAAGATGTTGATAACCACGTTGACACTCGTTTCTCGAAGCAGCTTGAGAGCTTCCTCTGCCCGTGGCGCCGTGGATCCGTCGGAGATCGCTACGGCATTCTGTAAGCCGTCGTAGTCACCCTCCGGATCGATGACGCAAAATTCGAACTGTTTCTCAACCATGCGTTCGGTCAGCAGCTTGGTGAACCTGGACTTTCCGCTTCCTGACGCTCCGACAATCAGCACGTTCCGATTTGGCCCCAAATAGACCTCATTCCCTGTTCGGTCGACTCCCGCCAGAAGTCCATGGCGGGATGGTGGGATTATGCCAGCATCCTCCTGCATTATCCGCTTAATCAACTCAACAACACCCGCGCCATGATCGCCCGAAAGCCTGACATCGGCTTCCTCCATTATCGTCGGCAATGCGTTGGCCACCGCTGCAGCGCACCCACAGGCACGCAAGAACGCGTGGTCATTCTCCGCATCTCCGACAGCCACAACATTGTGAATCGAAATATCCAACTCGTTAAGAGCCGCCTTCAGACCTGAAGCCTTGTTGACGCCCGGCGGCAGTACCATGACGGCGCCCTTGTTGAAGACGATCTGCAGTTCCAATCCAAGCTCCTGAATAGCGCTTAAGACCGCCGTTTGGTGAGGCTCCCATGTAGCAACGATTGAATGACCGACGGATATCGGTTCAACATTCCGCGCCATCAATCTTTGAACGAAAGCCGGCGGCGGCGCCGGCGCGATCGCTCGCTCCTGTTCGGTCTTCGGATCGTAGACGACAGCGCCGTTTTCGGCGACCACGCGGTCGAAAAGGCCGATTTCCGGAAACGCATGCCTGAGATCTGCCAACTCACGTCCGGTCACCAGCACCAAACGCCGACCCGTAGCCTTCAATTGCCTCAAAGCGTCACAGGTCTCTTCCGTCACCGCGCCATGCTGAGCAATCGTGCCGTCATAGTCTGTCGCAAGGCAAAGAAAGTACACGCGACACTCCTTACTATTCAGGCCGGCCGGTATCGCTCGCTCTGGGGAGCCCAGGCGCCGCACGCGATGGCTTCTTGTGTGTCTCCGCTTTGTCCTGAGCGCCCGATTGACCACCTATGTATCGTCCTCGCGGCCTTGCGCATAGGAAGTGGACCCGCGGGCAACGTCACGGGCACTTCACGTCGCTCAAACTCGAAATGGGCTGCATGCGGTGCGAGCTTGCGATAGAGCGCCAGGTAACGTCGGGCGGACGTGTCCCATCCGAACTCTCGACTCATCGCCCGGCGCCGCATTTTTTTCCACAGGCTCTGGTTACCGTAGAACGCCAGGGCGCGGTCGAGACAGTTCAACATGGCAGTTGCGTTGGGCTCTCGGAAGGCAAAGCCAGTTGCGCTGCCGCCTGGAACGGTCCACTCGGTGGCGTCCACGATCGTGTCTGCGAGGCCGCCGACATGCCGCACGATCGGCAGCGCGCCAAAACGCATCGCGTAAAGTGGCGTGAGGCCGCAGGGTTCGAACCGGCAAGGATGAAGAAGCATGTCCGCTCCACCGAGGTAGCGATGGGCCGGCGCTTCCTCGTAACCGATCCGGACCGACAGACGGCCTGGATAGTGCTGCGCGGCGTCTTGCAATTGCTCCTCGAGCGGCGGGTCGCCGTTGCCTAATACGGCCAATTGGACATCTCGGTCGAATATTCTATGCAGAGTGTGGATAACAACATCCGCCATCTTTTGATCGGTAATCCGGCTTAGCCACACGATCAGCGGAATGCCCGGGTCGACATCGAGCTTCAACTCGCGTTGCAAGTCCGCTTTGCACGCGGATTTTCCGGACATATCGTTTGCCCCAAAGTTCGTCGGCAGATGGCAATCGCTCGACGGGTCCCAGATCTTGTAATCGACCCCGTTGAGAATGCCGCTCAGCCGATTCATCCGGTGACGCAACAGGCCATCGAGGCCACACCCATACTCCGGGGTGAGGATCTCGCGCGCATAAGACGGGCTGACGGTCGCAATGCGGTCGCTGAACCGGATTCCCGCCTTCAGGAATGAGATATCTCCGTAGAATTCGAGACCGTCCGGCGTGAGCAGCTCAGGCGCCAGCCCGATCTGCGGGAGGACTGCCCCCGGAAACCGTCCCTGATAGGCGAGGTTGTGGATGGTAAATACGGTCCCCGGGCGACGACCGCCCTGCGCACCGAGAAATACCGGCAACAACCCCGTGTGCCAGTCGTTGGCATGCACCGCGTCGGCGCTCCAAGCCGGAACCAGTTCACCGACCGCGAGTTTTGCCGCTACCTGCAGAACCAGGCGAAACGCTCGGCATTGTCCGGCCAATCCCAGCCTCTTTCGTCCCGATAAGGCGTACCCGGACGATCGAATAGCCCGGGCGCGTCGACAAGCCAGACCGGCAAACCGCTATCGGGCATTCGGGCTTTGATCAAACGCGTCGGCTTCGCGCCATCTTTGCTCGCGATCTCTACCGCGACCGACTTCTCGACGACGACCGAAAGCGCCTGCGGATAGGCAGGCACGATGAGCTGCACGTCAACGCCCAGATTACTCAACGCCTGCGGCAGTGCCGCGCTGACATCGGCCAAACCGCCAGTTTTCACGAGCGGATACACCTCAGCGGAGGCGAACAAGACGCGCATAACGTCACCAACTTTTCTGACACAAACTACCAGCCCACACCTGCTCCGCACGCGTGGCCGCTTCCTTCGCGCAATTGCGGAGCTACGCAACATCCGTGTGCGTCAGAGCACGGTCCTCGATTACATCGAACTCATCGGCACGTTGACGCCAGTCCCGGAAGTTCCACTGAGTCGCAAACTTTTGCTTTGCGGCCTCAACGGCTTCGCTCGAATTCTGTGCGGTTATGTTGATGACTTGCTGAGGACATCTAAAGTTGTGCCCGTTGGAGCTGAGCAGATTCTTGAGGAAGGTTATTTGGTAAGTGGGCATTACTCGCCTCCCGCCTACTTGCCTCACCCATAGAGTATATAGCTTAGTTCTTGCCTGATATTCGTTGCTTGATGCAAATCAACGCAGCTTGAGATTTCCATTTTTCGGCGGTGGTTCCTTTGCCTGCTCATCCGTCAGCAACTTCCTGAGTACTTCCCGCTCCGCGTCTGTGAGCGGCTCCGCGAGACGTTTCTTGAACAGGGCCAGGTTTTGTTGGTGAACGAACTCCTGCATCTGCGGAGATTCCTGATTGTGCGCCGAGCCACTTTTTGGGCGGGAAGCGCCTGCAATCCACCCGCTTAAAGCCGTCGACTTCATGGGATCCTCCGAGCTTCCAACCGTCTTGATGACGTGCATTGCCTCTGGGCATCCCTCGCACCCGGGAAACTCAAACACGCATAACTCATGGCTTGAAGGCGCGTCTGCCGACGTCATTTCGAAGCGGCACCTGAACTTGACAAGACGAACTTGGCTGCGCTGAGCGTGAGGCATGATGCTCTCCCCAAAACATGAAGCGCCGATGCTCCACCTGGGGCAAGAGGCGACCGGAAGTAAAAGTTTGATCAAGATCAAACTTCTGGTTGATTTCCGGCACAAAGTTATAATGGCACATTGATTGTTTGCTGCAGTCTGAGGCGAAAATGGCGAGGGCGAAAATCCCAACTAACGCTCTTCTTGGCCCGGCTATTCGCGGCGTTGACCCGTGGGCTCCCTCAACGGGGAAAATGCGTCAGTTTCTCAGCGCGGAAGAACGGGCGCGACTGGCTGCTCTCTCTTCGATTATCCGCCCCAACAAAGGCGAGGAAGTATATCGTGAAGGCCAGCACAATGATGCGGTATTCAATATCATCACCGGAGTCGTGAAGGCATACAAGACGGCTCCCGACGGCAGCAAACACGTCACTGCGTTCTTGTTTCCGGATGATATATTCGGGCTCTCCGAAGAAGGTAAGTACACAAACTCCACCGAAGCGCTCACACCATTGGCCTTGTATCGGTTTCCGATGTCCGCCTTGCGGAGCCGACTTGCGAAAGACGCCGACCTAGAATTCCATGTAATCTGCAAGCTTTTGCACGAACTCCGTGAGACACAGCGTCACGCGTCTCTCCTTGCTCGAAAGCGCGCTCTCTCCAAAGTAGCGATGTTCCTTCAGCTATTGGAAAACCTTCAGGTCGCCAGAGGCGAACGCACGGCCGAGATATATCTCCCGATGAAACGGTCGGATATTGGTGAATACCTTGGAATATCGCCTGAGGCCGTGAGCAGGGCATTCCGGGTCTTGACCACGCACTGCATCATCAAGAGCCGAGATCGGCAACATTTAAGAATAGCCGACCGCAGCACATTCGACAAGGTTGCCGGTGATATGTTGATCATATCTTAGATCCACGGCGCGGTGGTGGCCAGCTTTCCACAGCGAAGACATGTCCCCTTCCCTAGCTTGGAGCGGCGCGATGATCCCGATGCGCCAGCGCGAGTACGTGGCAGGGTTTCCGATGCCCAGTGCAAGATGCCTCCTCGTTATCAATAAGGTATTCGGCCATGGCAGTGACGACAGCTTCGGACGCACACGTCGCTGATATGCAGCAGACCTATCCTCCGCGGGCCGCCGTCATTAGCTGGATTCTCTTCGATTGGGCGGCCCAGCCTTTTTTTACCCTTATCACGACCTTCGTCTTCGCGCCCTATTTCGCGACGCATGTGGCCTCAGATCCAGCAAGCGGACAGGCGCTATGGGGCTTCGCCACTGCGGCTGCGGGGTTGATAATTGCCCTGATGTCACCTGTTCTGGGCGCAATCGCGGACAGGAGCGGCCGTCGCAAGCCGTGGATCGCAGCGTTCGGTGCGCTACTGGTGATCGGCTCTGGTCTGATGTGGTTTGGAAAGCCCGGCGACACCAGCATCATTCCACCGCTGCTGCTCGCCTATGGGATCGCAACCATCGGCGCCGAACTAGCCACCGTCTTCAATAATGCGATGATGCCGTCGCTGGTGCCGCCGGACAAGGTCGGACGATTGTCTGGCACCGGCTGGGCTACGGGCTATGCCGGCGGCATTCTCAGTCTTATCCTTGTGCTCGGATTTCTCGCCGCGAGTCCGGATACGGGGCGCACGCTGTTCGGATTCATGCCGCTGTTTGGGCTCGATCCTGTCACGCATCAGGGCGACCGCATCACCGGCCCGCTGACCGGGATCTGGTTCATCATCTTCGTGCTGCCGATGTTCCTGCTGACGCCGGATTATCCCGCCAAGCGGCGAATAGGCGAAGCGTTGCGCGAGGGATTGACAGAGTTAGGACAAACGCTCGCCGAATTGCCGAAACAAAAATCGATGGTGGCGTTTCTGCTCGCCAACATGATCTACACCGACGCTCTGGTGTCGCTGTTCGCGTTCGGCGGCATCTACGCCGCTGGCACCTTCGGGTGGAACACGATTCAGATCGGTACGTTTGGTATTGTGCTCGCGATCGCCGGCACTTTCGGCGCGTGGTTTGGCGGCAAACTCGACGATTCACTCGGGCCGCAACGAGTGATCGCCGGCAGCATGATTATCCTGCTGTTTTCGACTGTTGCGATCCTTCTGGTCGACAAGGATTCGATCCTGTTCATCAAGGTGGCACCGCCAACGCCAGGCGGCGCGCTTTTCTCTGGCGCCGCGGAACGTGCCTATCTCGTGCTCGGATGTTTGATCGGTGTCGCCGGCGGCCCGCTGCAGGCCGCATCCCGTACGCTGCTGATCCGCATGGCGCCCAAAGACCGGATCGCTCAATACTTCGGATTGTTCGCGCTGACCGGCAAGATCACGTCATTCGCCGGGCCACTGCTGATCGGCGCGGTTACGGCGATCACCGCAAGCCAGAAGGCCGGCATGGCCGTGCTGGTGCTATTCTTCGTGGCGGGGTTGACGTTGCTGGCGCGAGTGCAGGAAGAATAGAGCCCTGGCCTGAACCAACAAACGACCTTCCGGGAGGTGGTACCCGAAACAGGAATCTCGTGCAAACTGCCTCGAGACTGCGGGTTAATCGCTCTGAAGGCGCCGACCACACCAGCGAGAAGCTCGAAGGCACGTCATCGCTTACGCGACACTCATCGGAATCTATCAACGATAGCAGTGACAGGCTGGCGATTCACATGCGACACATCTTGGTGGCGACCGATGGCTCCAGCGGAGCGAACCGCGCGGTTGACGTGGCGGCAGAAATCGCCAAAGTAGTTGCCGGCAATCTGCTGATCGCGACCTCTGTTGCCTGGATTGCAAAGGTCGTACGCTGGCAGCTAACGTTCGAGTTTCCGGACGTATCCTAGCCCTTGATGCAAATGAGCGGTCGCAGGCGCGCCACCCTTCGCGCGAGCCCTGCATGCTCAGCTGCAGCCACGACCGCGCCGACGTCCTTGTAGGCACCGGGCGCTTCCTCGGCCACGCCGCGTGTCGAAGGCGACCGAATCAGGATCCCCTGCGAGGCAAGGTCATCGACGATCTTGCGCCCGCTCCATTGCTTGAGCGCGGCGTGGCGGGAAAGCGCCCGGCCCGCCCCGTGACACGCCGAGGAAAACGCCTTCGCCTCGCTCGTCGTTTCGCCGACCAGAACGTAGGAACCCGTGCCCATGCTGCCGCCGATCAGCACCGGTTGGCCAACCGCACGTAGCGCCACCGGCAGGCTCTCATGACCGCGTCCAAAGGCCCGCGTTGCGCCCTTGCGATGAACGAACAGGTCGCGCAGCGTGCCGTCCACGAGGTGCCGCTCGACCTTGCAGGTATTGTGCGAGACGTCGAACAGAAGACTTAAGTCATTGTCCGGAAAGAAGTGCCCGAAGACGCCGCGGACGTAGTGGCCGAGAATCTCACGATTGGCGAGCGCGCAATTGATCGCCGAACGCATCGCGCCGAGGTAGCGCTGGCCGACTTCCGAATTGATCGGCGCGCAGGCGAGTTCCCGGTCAGGAAGGTCAATACCGGCCTCCTTCGCAGTCACAACCATCTCTTTCATAAACTCAGTTCCGATCTGATGACCGAGGCCCCGCGAACCGCAATGGATGGTGACGACAACATCGTCCTGCGCGAGCCCGAAGGCGTCTGCGACCGCCGTATCAAAAATCTCGGCCACCGCCTGCACCTCGAGGTAGTGATTGCCAGAGCCAAGCGTTCCCATTTCGCGGCGTTGGCGTTCCTTGGCACGGTCCGACACGCAATCCGGCCGGGCGCCAATCATCCGCCCTTGTTCCTCGATCCGTTCAAGGTCGCGTATTTCCCCCCAGCCGCGCGCAACCGCCCAATGGGCGCCCTCCGCGAGCATGGCCTCCATCTCGGCGGGATCCAGCGCGATCGCGCTCTCGCTGCCCACGCCGGCCGGGATCTGACGGAACAGTGAATCGGCGAGTTGCTTCTGCACTGGAAGAATGTCGACGGCTTTAAGCCCCGTCAGCATCGTACGCACGCCACAGGAGATATCGAAGCCTACGCCGCCGGCGGAGATCACGCCGCCGCGGTCCGGATCGAACGCCGCCACGCCACCGATCGGGAACCCATAACCCCAATGTGCGTCCGGCATGACATAGGAGGCTTGCACGATGCCGGGCAACCTCGCGACGTTCGCCGCCTGCTCCAAAACCTTGTCATCCATGTCCTGGATCAGGTTCTCGTCGGCATAGATGATCGCCGGGACGCGCATCGCTCCCGAGGGTTCAACGCGCCAGGTTGTGGGGTCCACACGGGTAAATCGAGCAGGGTCCATCGCAGACCTCCATCACACGTCGACAATGCAGGCAGCCGACCATCTGCCGTCGGCGTTCCTGGCAACTTTCAGCGCGGTATAGGTCGCCCCCTTCGGTTCACAGGCCGGCTCATGCCGTTCGATGTCGACCCGCTCGCCCCGCAGGGTCCCCTCAAGGCGATTATTTTCAACTCGGACGGAAAAACGCCCAAACAGCATATGGCGAAGGGCCATCTGGTAGATAATGGCGTTGAGCCATTCGACGAACAGCAGCTCAAGGTCCGGCGCCTCGCAACTCACCCGAACCGCGACTTCCGGCTTGACCTCAGCGCGGGTGACGACGGCGGTCAGGGCGCAAGCCGCCTGCTCGAACGCTTCGGCGGGTGTCGCTCCCCATCCCCGCACGCCGACATCGGCATCATGTGGAAAGTGTTCCCACTGCGCCCACCGCTCGGCCGGCAATCCAGAACTCGTGATCATTCGACTCAACGCTTCCAGAAAACGCCTGCGAGGGAAGCAGAAAACAAGCTGCAGCACTTGATCTCGCGCAAGCACAGAACCCCTCCTTTGCCGAGAATGCCAATTTACCGGAGTGATGGTCATGTCAGCCCTTAAAGATCTCAGCGGCGCCGTGTCGGAGACAGAGGCCTGGATCGATGATGTCCTGCACCGTCTCGGCTGGCATGACCGCGAACGGGTATATCTTGTCCTGCTGGCAACCCTACATGCCTTGCGGGACAGCTTTCCGCGGGATGAGGCTATCTATCTTGGAGCGCAACTGCCGCCATTGTTACGCGGGCTCTATTATGAAGGCTGGCATCCAGACGCCCATCTGGCAGCAAAGAGTCGAATCGCCTTTCTTCAGCGTATTCATGACGGCGTTCATCGCGACCTCGGCATCGATGTCGAGGAAGCCGCTCGCGTGGTGTTCGCAGCACTCGCGGCACGTCTGCCTGCCGGCGAACTCGAAGACGCCAAGGCCGCTACGCCGAAGCCGCTGCACGATCTTTGGCCAAGTTGATTTTTGGCGATGAGCGTTGCGGCGCAATCAACGGATGCTCAGCCACAGCAGTCGGTGAGACTATTCTTGTGCGGCGACGTCATGACCGGGCGCGGTATCGATCAGGTGCTCGCGCACCCCTGCGATCCCAAGCTGCATGAAGACTACGTTGCCTCGGCAAAGGACTATGTTGGCTTGGCCGAGCAGGCGAATGGCCCGATTCCCCGGCACGCTGAACCCTCCTACGTTTGGGGCGCCGCGCTGGATGAATTGGATCGGAAGCGCCCGGATGCTCGTATCATTAATCTGGAAACGGCCATTACACGTAGCGACGACTACGCCCGAAAGGGCATCCATTACCGCATGAGTCCCGAGAATGCCGATAGCCTTTCCGCTGCAGGGATCGACTGCTGTGTGCTCGCCAACAATCACGTCCTCGATTGGGGACAGAGCGGTCTGTTGCAGACACTGGCGACGCTGGAGCGCCTGAAGATCAAGGCTGCCGGCGCAGGTCGAAATGTCTTCGAGGCCGCGGCGCCGGCAACACTGGACCTTGCCAGCACGGGACGGGTACGTGTCTTTTCCTTCGGCGCTGTGACGAGCGGGATTCCCCGCAGTTGGGCCGCTACAACGAACACTCCCGGTGTCAACCTCCTGATGCGGCTTTCAGAGGCGGCCGCGCTACGCGCTGCGGAATACATCGTCAGCATCCAGCGACCGGGCGATGTGGCCGTTGTATCGCTTCATTGGGGATCGAATTGGGGCTACGAAATCCCCGAAGAGCAACAGCGGTTCGCCCGCATACTCATCGACCGGGCGAATGTGTCTGTCGTTCACGGCCATTCGTCGCATCATGCGAAAGCCATCGAGGTCTACCACAAGCGGCTCATTCTCTATGGTTGCGGCGATTTCCTCAATGATTATGAAGGGATCCGCGGGTACGAAGAGTATCGCAGCGATCTACCACTTATGTATTTCGTGGATATCTTACCGGCGACCGGAGATCTCGCCGCGTTAGAGATCATCCCTCTTCAAATCAGGAAGTTCCGGCTTGACCGCCCTTCGAGGCAGAACATCGAGTGGATGCAACAGACGCTCCGGCGGGAATGTCTGCAGTTCGAGACCGGCATCGTACTCGATCCGGGCGGCCGGCTCGTCCTTTCCCATCCGAGGCCGCCATTCGACACGCCGAGTCAGCCTTGATCCAGGTCAAGGCACGCTCAAGGTTCCGGCGCTTGAATAAACCTCTGTCGTGTGGAGGCAAGATTGGAGAAATACGGCAGTGAACCGTCTAAGGGCGTGGATCTGCCTATGTGATGAACCAGTCTGCTGACGAAGCATGACGGAAGGGCCCGTAGCTATCCTGTCCGAGCACCCCGGAGGAGACTTCGGTTCGACGGATTGGAGGCGCGGGCCCTGCGCTTTGTGACACTCCAACGCTTTGCCCGCTCGTTTCGAACCAGAGCTTTCGCACGCAAGAACAGACGTACCAGACGAACCGCAACAGCTCGGAGGATATCCGAATGGAACCCTTCCCCGTAGATATCGATCCCAAGCAGATCGTTCGCTGGATCATTGCCGAGCATCGGATCACCCCCTCGTCTCTGAAGATCGTCGCGCGCCGCACAGCCGAGGAGCGCCAAATCCCCGCTCGCGCAGAATTTCACCTCGGAGACGAGGAGCGCGAAGACCTGAGCGAAATCGCCACGGTTGCAACCCTGGAGATCGCGCCCGCCCATCCGTCAGATGGCTGGCTGATGACCATTACCGTTGAAGATGAGATCGGTCCACGCGGGCCCGGTCGGGGCGCGATGGTAGAGGATGAGCAGCAGATTGATCTGGAAACCTTCTACAGCCAATTCATTCGCCCCGAACGAGGAACCGCGACCGTCGTCGCGCAGGTCAATGATGCCGCGGCCGAGGCTCGGCTATCCAGCCTGCTCGCTTCGATCGAGAAAGATCGGCACGGTCCTGGCGCTGGCAAATAAGAGCGGAAGTTCAATGGAGAGGTCGATGGAAGGGCAACATTCCGAAGATGGCTAATCGAACAGGACTGTCACCTCGATACCCGCACGAAGGACGCGGGAAAGGTCACGGAATCCAGACAATCCGCCGCGCGGCCGTGTTCCGATTCTGAGGTGATGCGTCGGTTGGAGGCGACAATGTTCATCGGCGTTCCCAAGGAAATCAAAACTGACGAATACCGCGTCGGCCTCACTCCCGCGACGGTCGAGGAACTGACAGCGAGGGGGCATCGGGTCTTGGTCGAGACCATGGCGGGTGCCGGGGCCGGCATTGCCGACCAGGAGTACAGCGCCGCCGACGCCGAAATCACCACAAGTGCGGATCAGATATTTCAGCGCGCCGAACTGATCGTGAAGGTGAAAGAGCCGCTTGCATCAGAGCGGGAGCAATTGCGCCGCGGCCAGATTATCTTCACCTATTTGCATCTGGCGCCTGATCCCCAGCAGGCCCACGACCTGATGGCCTCGGGCGTGACGGCGCTTGCCTACGAAACCGTCACCGGCGCTGCGGGAACGCTTCCGCTGCTGGCGCCGATGTCCGAGGTTGCCGGCTGCATGGCGCCACAAGTTGCCGCTCATTTCCTGCAACGCTCGCAAGGCGGCCGCGGTATCTTGCTCGGTCGCATCAAGGGTGTGCCCTCCGCCGAAGTCGTGGTGCTCGGCGGCGGGGTGGTCGGAAGCAACACAGCGGAAATGGCGACCGGCATGGGCGCCAATGTCACCGTCGTCGCACGCAGCAAGGAGACCCAGCGCCGCCTGTCGCAGCGTTTTGGCGAGCGTGTCCGTTTTGTGACGGCTGATACCGGAGCCATCGAGGCCCTTTGCACTTCCGCCGACGTGGTCGTCGGAGCCGCCCTTGTTGCGGGAGCTGCTGCGCCAAAGCTCATTTCGGCGCGGACTGTCGCGGCCATGAAGCCAGGCTCCGTCATCGTCGATGTTTCGATCGATCAAGGCGGATGTGCCGAAACGTCCCGCCCGACGACCCATTCGCAGCCGACCTTTGTGGTGGATGGTATCGTGCATTATTGCGTGGCAAACATGCCCGGCGCGGTGCCGCGAACGTCAGCATTTGCGCTCGACAACGCAACCCGTCCATTCGTTTTGGCACTCGCGGACAGGGGATTTCCGCGGGCACTGATTGACGATGCGCATCTGCAACACGGGCTCAATGTGCACGATGGCAAAATCACCTGTCGCGCCGTGGCCGATGCGTTGCGGCTACCCTATACCCAGGCAGCCGAAGTCTTGCGCTGATGACTCGCCTGCTGATACGCGGCCAACCTTGACGCACGTCAAGACACGCAATGCCATTCGAGCTGAAATGCGTTGCCAGCTCAGGAGTATCATGTGGACGTTGCGGTCAGTACTGGAGAAACAGAGGTTCGGCCGTTAACGGCCGGGCAACTCAATCGTCCCACCGATCTATCGCGTCTGACGTTTTCAACCACGGCAGAGTTGCAGCCGGTCGACGGGCTCGTCGGCCAGGCCCGCGCCGTCGAAGCGATCCGGTTTGGAACGAAAGTGGGGAAGACCGGCTTCAATCTGTTCGTGATTGGTCCCAACGGCGCCCGCATGCAGGACGCCGTCAAGGCCATGCTGGCCGCCGAGGCGGCGGGAAAACCCGGACCTTTCGACTGGGTCTACGTCAATAATTTCGCCGATCCGGACAAGCCGGTCGCCATCGAACTTCCGGCGGGCCGCGCGCGCGATTTTCACGATGCGATGCACAAGCTCATCGACGATCTCAAGTCGGCTCTGCCCGCGGTGTTCCAGGGCGAGGATTATCAGCGGCGCCAAGCCGCCATAGACGAGTCATTCCAGAAGCGGCAAGGCGAGGCCTTTTCCGCGCTCCGCGAAAAGGCCGCCGAAAAGGATATCGCTATCTTGAGGACGCCGCTCGGCTTTGCGCTGGCGCCGACCAAGAGCGGCGAGGTAGTCCCGCCCGACGAATTCAGCAAGTGGCCTGAAACCAAACGCCGCGAGGTACAGGCTGCCACCGAGACCCTGGAGAAGGAGCTTGAGCATATTGTTCGCCAAATCCCGCGATGGGAGACGCAGCGGCGCGATGAAGCGCGTCAACTCGGCCGCGACACGGCGAAGTATGCGGTCGACCAGTCGATCGAGGACACCAAGGACGCCTTCAAGGACCTTCCGAGGGTGGTGCACCACATCGAGACGGTTCGCGCCGATCTGATCGAAAACTTCGCCATGTTCGTCCTCAAGGGCGAGGATGACGGCAGCGAGGCGCGCGAAATCAGAACCGGAGGTCCGTTCGACCGCTACGAGGTCAATGTCCTCGTCACTCAGGACGGCGACAAATCGGTTCCGATCGTTGAAGAACTGCACCCTGCGCTTGCCAACTTGATCGGCCGCATTGAGTATATCCCTCTGCACGGTGCGCTGCTGACGAATTTCCGCCTCATCAAGGCCGGGGCGATGCACCGCGCCAATGGCGGTTACCTTTTGCTGGACGCAAGGAGTGTGCTGCAGGAGCCGTTCAGCTGGGCAGCGCTCAAGCGGACGCTGCGGCGGGGCGAGATCGTGATCGAGGATATTGGCCGATTTCTCGGCTTCACCAGCACGGTGTCGCTGGAGCCTGATCCGATTCCGCTCAAGCTGAAGGTCATCCTGTTCGGCGATCGCTTGCTGTATTTCCTGCTCGCCGCCTTCGATCCTGAACTGGCGGAGCATTTCAAGGTTCTTGCCGATTTCGAAAACGATCTGCCGCGAACGCCCGAGAATGAGGCGGTCCTCGCAAGGCTGCTCGCGACCCTGGCGCAGCGCGAAGGTCTGAACGCTCTGGATCGCGACGCCGTGGCTCTTGTGCTCGAACATGCGGCGCGCTCCGCTGAGCATTCCAGCAAGCTTTCACTGGTCGTCGAACGGCTGCGGGAGATCCTGATAGAGGCGGATTTTTGCGCCCGTGAAGCCAAACGCAGCGTGATCTCGCGTGCCGATGTGGAAAGCGCCCTCACGGCCCGCATTCAGCGCGCCGCCCGGCTGCGCGACCGGACGCAGGAAGCCATTCTCGAACAGGTGTCGCTGATCGACACCGCCGGAACACATGTCGGCCAGATCAATGGGCTGAGTGTTATCGAGCTCGGCGGGTTTTCCTTTGGGCGTCCCAGCCGCATCACCTGCCAGGTGAGACCCGGCAGCGGAAAGGTCGTCGATATTGAGCGCGAAGTCGAACTCGGCGGGCCGCTCCACTCCAAGGGCGTCCTGATCCTCTCTGGATTTCTTGCGGGGCAATATGCGCTGGATACCCCGATGTCACTGTTCGCCAGTCTGGTGTTTGAACAGTCCTATGGCGGCGTTGACGGGGACAGCGCCTCGTCCGCCGAACTCTATGCCTTGCTCTCGGCGCTCGCGGACGTCCCGCTGCGGCAGGACCTTGCCGTGACCGGGTCGGTCAACCAGCATGGTGAAATCCAGGTCATCGGTGGCGTCAACGAGAAGATCGAGGGCTTCTTCGACATTTGCGCGAAACGCGGCCTGACCGGGACGCAGGGTGTCCTGGTCCCGCAGGCGAATGTGCAACATCTGATGCTGCGCAAGGATGTGCTTGATGCCTGCGCGGCCGGCCGCTTTGCCGTCTATCCGATCGCCACACTCAACGAGGGGATCGCACTTCTGACCGGGCTTTCCGCCGGCGTGCGCCAGGATGACGGGACTTATCCGCCGCAAAGCGTCAATCGGCGGGTCGAAGACCGGTTGCGGGCCTTTGCGAGCATCCGGAGGGATTTTGCCAATCAGAGCAACGAGGGCCGAGTACCCGGCAGTTAGCGATGTCCAGCGAACCTCACAGCTTCAAGCGGCTCGTGCTGGGCCTTCAGCCGGGCGCGCACGACCGCACGATGCGGCTGGCCGTCGAACTTGCCGACCTGCTTCATCTTGATCTGCTTGGGCTGTTCCTCGAAGACAGCAGCCTGCTCGACCTCGCGGGTATTCCTTTCTCGCGCGAATTCCGGCCGCTTGGGGGCGGCTGGCATACGCTCGATCTCGAGCAACTGTTGCACGACTTCCAACTTGCCGCACGCAGCATCGAACGCAAATTCATGGGTGCGGCGAAGCGTCTCCCAACTGGCTATCAGTTCGAGGTCGCCCGGGGATCTCCGGCCAAGACTTTCGCCTCAGTCTCGCGACGCGACGACATCGTCATGATCGTCGAGCCCCAGAGCCCGGCCGAGCGTGCCACCCAGCAATTCGCCTGGCTTTTGGAAGCGGCCTTCCAGTCAGCCGCCGCCGTCATGCTGGTGCCGCCGCATATCGCGCGAACCAAAGGTCCTGTTGTCGCGATTGCAGCATCGGCCGGCGACCTCTGCGTTCGGGCCGCCGCAGCGATCGCACTGGCCGCGAAGGAAGAGCTGGTTGTCATCGACACCGACGGCCGCAATAGCGACGACCCGGATATCCGCAAGCTCGCCGCCGATACCGGCCTGTCCATCAGACATGTTGCGGCGGCCAGTCTCAAACTATCCGATCCAGCCGCCTGTGCGCTGGCTTTCCGCCAGATCCAGGAACGGCTGATCGTCATGACCCGTGGCGCCTTCGCCGATCAGGCGGCCTCCGAGATTGCCGCGGCGCGGCGGGTCCCTGTGCTGATCGTCGAACCCGTGGGAATGGAAGCGTCTGCTCATTGATGCCGCGGGCTGGGCAGACCGCCGGTTTGATGCCGCCTAAAGATCACACGCGGGCGGCGACAAATCCGGATTTGCGCCGAACAGGGGCGACGCACGAACTGTGTAACCGCTCTCGCCAGGAGCGGGCGATTGCATGAATTCGACCGAACCGACGCGTTGGGTGAGCGCGAGATGCCGGTCGACCGGACATTTCCGCGCGATGACGGCTCCGTTGCCGCGAAGCCGGGCCAGCGTGACATGCGGCCGAAACGGCCGCTCGTCCGTTTGTCCGAACGCGAAAAGAAGCTCGGCGCGCAGCTGCGTCAGCTCGGACCCGGGCGCGCATTCCGCCCACAGAAAGCGCGGGCGTCTGGGCTCCGGACCGTATCCGACATGCCGGAATTCCAGGGCAAAAACGCCGAACCTGTACGCCACGCGGTGAAGCTTGCCGACCGCCTCGGGGATCGAAGCCTCATTCCATGGCGCCACCAGCGTGAGATGTATGTCGGCCGGTGCAATCAGGCGAACCGGGAATCGCTCCAGTTCCCGCGCCATCTGCGCGAGTTCGCCGGCAATCTCAGGCGCCATCTTGAGCGCGACGAAAACGCGGGCCAACCGCCGAGCGCCAGAATTTGTGGTGGGGGCGTCGAATTCGACCGGTCCGCTTGATGTCATGGAAAACACCCACCAAATCCACCGCTTATGAGGACCGGCTGACCGGCCTCGGCGCTAGCTGCCGCCACCCGCGATCAGACCACTGAAGTCAAATGCCAATTCCGGGCCGCCAGCCATCCATAGCGCCGCGGCGGCGGAGCTTGCGACAACGATTGGGGTGCCATCAAGCCTCGCCGCAGCCGGTGCACGATTGATCCTGATCAAGACCGCTGATGTCCAATCTGCTCATCTGGCCGGCAAGGGGTCGGGGCGTCACGATGGATGTGGCTGCTCAATTCAGGAGGGCATCGATGCCAAAATCCAATTCCGGCGGGACCGCGCTGGCGACACGCGACGACATCACGGGGGTCTTGGGCGATATTGATCCCGCGGAGATGCTGGCAATCCTGTCGTTGCGACCGACGATCGCGGACCTCGAACAAGCTTTAGTGTGGCTCGAAGGCGATCCGGATGTTTTTGGCGCCGGCGAACCCGTACAAGGCGTGGCATCGGAAATTATCGCAATCCTCGCAAATAACGAAGAAGAGGAGCCGTCGCGCGCGGGATAGCGCCGGCGCCACCTTACCTTCTTGAACGGCCGCCCGCAGCTGCCTTCGCAGCGGGCTGACCTTGACCTCGACCACGGGGCAGCCCCTAGCACTCCCCTTCCGACAATCGCTTCGTATTCTCGCATTTGCGCGAGATCAAATCCGGCCCCATCCATCTCTGTCAGCCTATATTGAAGCGGACGTCATTCGGAAGTCGCGACACGACTTCCCTTTCGAACGGAGAGCACTATGAGCACATCAAGTGTCGCCGCCCTGGATCACACCGTTCAGGAGACTAATGCCTGGCTGAGAGCAGTCGCAGAGCAGCTGCACTTTGAGGATCGTCAACACGCTTACAATGCGCTGCGCGCCGTGTTGCACGCCTTACGCGACCGGCTGCCCCCGGAGGTCGCGGTGCATTTCGGTGCTCAGCTTCCGATGCTGGTGCGCGGCCTCTATTATGAAGGCTGGCATATGGCGGGAAAGCCGACGAAAGATCGCAGCATCCAGGACTTTGCGGACCACGTCCTGCAAGAGTTGCCGCCACGATTTCCGATGGATCCATTGACTGTGACCCGGGGCGTGTTCGAGATTTTGTGGGAGAAGGTCGATCCGGGCGGGTTTGCAAAGCTCATGGACCACCTGCCCGCCCCTCTCAGGACTTTGCGGCCCTAGATCGCGCAGCGAAGCTGTCGGCCATTTCTGCGCGACGCTTGGGGCAAGACGATATTGATCCTGGTCAAGCGGCAACGGGAAAGTCGCAGATACCAATAAACATGCATCTTGTGTCCGACCGACAATCCCCACCCGCCACCGCCCTTCAAATGGCGGGGCGCCAGCGCGAAATTTCGGTTTCGGAGTTCTTTCTCAAGAATCGTCATCTGCTCGGTTTTGATACCCCCGCCAAGGCATTGGTCACCGCTGTCAAGGAGGCGGTCGACAATGCTCTCGATGCCTGTGAGGAAGCGGGAATACTCCCCGACATCAGCGTACAGGTGAGCGACCGCAACGGCAAATCGCGGGTGATCGTGGAGGATAACGGTCCGGGAATCGTCGAAGGCCAGATCTCACGCATTTTCGGCAAGCTGCTGTACGGATCGAAATTCCACAAACTCAGCCAGTCACGCGGCCAGCAGGGCATGGGGATCTCGGCCGCGGGCATGTACGGCCAGCTCACCGTCGGCAAGCCGCTGCACATCATCAGCCGCGTCAAGGGCGAAAAGCTTGCCTCTGAAATGTATGTCTCGATTGATACCGCCAAGAACCAGCCGGACATCCACCGGAAGAAGCGGCTGGAATGGGACCGGCCGCATGGCACGCAGGTCGAGATCGAGATGGAGGGCCATTATCAGAAGGGGCCGAACTCGGTCGAGGTCTACCTGAAGCAGACGGCGATCGCCAATCCGCACCTCACCATCACCTACAAGGATCCGCAGGGAGACGAGATCCGCTTCGCCCGCAGCATCCGGAAGCTTCCGGTCCGGCCAACAGAGATAAAGCCCCATCCTTACGGCATCGAGCTCGGCCGGCTGATTCAGATGTTGAACAACACCGCAAGCCGCACCTTGCTACGGTTTCTGGTCGACGAGTTTTCCTGCGTGGGGACCAAGACGGCACTCAAGATCATTGAACTCGCTGGCGCGCACTCCGATAGGAAACTGAGCGACCGCTCGCATCCAAAGCACATCGCTCACGTGCAGGCGGCCGCCCTGCACAAGGCCCTTCAAAAAACCCGTATCATGGCGCCGCGGACAGATTGCATTGTCCCGATTGGCGAGAAGCAGCTGCTGGACGGGCTGCACAAGGAGCTGGAGGCGGATTTCTTTACCGTGACCACCCGGCCGGCCGCCGCCTACCGGGGCAACCCGTTCCAGGTAGAAGTTGCGATCGCCTATGGCCGTCCCGGCGGGGTCGGCGTCGAAGTCGACACCAGCGGCCACATGCGCAAGAAACAAGCGCCGCAAACGCGCGCTGCCGAAGACCTGATAGCGCAGAAGGACGAGCCCGCTCGTCTGCTGCGTTTTGCGAACCGGGTACCGCTGCTCTACCAGCAGTCCAGTTGTGCGATCACCAAGGCCGTCAACCAGACGAACTGGCGGGGTTATGGCCTGCACCAGTCGAAAGGCGCACTGCCGGTCGCACCGATGGCGATTCTGGTCCATGTCGCGTCCGTCTGGGTGCCCTACACTTCCGAGTCCAAGGAAGCCATCGAGCCCTATCCGGAAATCCTCAAGGAGATCAAATTGGGACTGCAGGAATGCGCACGCAAGCTCGCGCATTACCTGCGCCACGAGGCGCAACTTCACCAGGAATATGACAGACGATCCTATATCGAGAAATACCTGCCGCACATCGGCGTTGCCCTGCAGAACATCCTCACTCTCAGCAATGATGAACGCGACTCAGCGATGAGCAAGCTCGACGACGTGCTCCACACAAGCCGCACGACGCAAAGGCCAGAGCCATGAAAAAGGCCAGCTCCGACGCCACGCGCACCGACCTGGACAATAAAACCATCACGCTGATCGAATCGATCGCCGGCCAGATCCGCACCAGCATCGAGGCTGGAAAGCTGCCGGACATCAAGCTTCCGGTCCGCGGTCTTGACAACGTCACCTATGATGAAGCGAAGGGCTATTTCGAGCTTGGCGATGCGCGCAAGGTGCGCTCGCTGACGGTGAACACCGCGCGGTCGTTCGCGCAAACCCTGCGTTTGATGGCGACCTCACGATCGATGGTCGAGCACAACGACTTTGCCACCAAGCGTGAGGTCTATTACATCAGCAAGAACTGGGGAGATTGCCGCTTCGATGAACAGGCCGAATCGGACGCCATCATGGACGACATCGAGGCCATGGCGTCGATGCAAGGGCTGTCGCGGGAACAGTTGCGCTTCTACCCGGAATCCCACGGCGGCTCGGTCGCGGGTCGCCTTACTGTGGTTGACAGAAATCCAGCGACGGGTGAGCCTATCGAAATCGACTGTGCCAACCTGGGGAGTGGGGCTTACAGCATCCCGCGCTCGGCCGAACATCTGACGTTCCGCACCGATGCCCGGTTCGTGCTCGTCATTGAAACTGGCGGCATGTTCCAGCGCCTCAATAATCACCGGTTCTGGGAAACAGCGCGATGCATCATCGTCGAGATGGGCGGGGTTCCTACCCGCGCCACACGGCGCTTCATCCGCCTGCTTTCCGACAAGCAGAACTTGCCGGTCTATTGCTTCGTCGATTGCGATCCCTACGGTTTTACCAACATCTACCGCACCCTCAAAGTTGGCTCGGGCAATGCGGCTCACATCAACCGCTTCCTGTGCGTGCCACGGGCGCGTCTCCTAGGCGTCATCCCGCAGGACGTCATCGACTTCGGTCTTCAAGATGCGACCCACAAGCTTTCGATTATTGACATCAAACGTGCGGAAGATGCGTTGCAAAACGATCCATTTATCAAGGCCAATCCGGAGTGGATCGCCGCCATCAAACAAATGCTCAAAATGGGCGTTCGCGCCGAGCAGCAGGCGCTGGCCAAATGGGGTCTCAATTTCGTTATCGATGACTATTTGCCAAAGAAGCTGGCTAACGTGGGCAGTTTCCTGCCTTAGAGCCGCGCATCGATTGGCTTATCCGAGTAGACGCAGCGGATCGATTCTCGACTTTTCAACGTTATCCGCCAAAATCGGATGTTCACTCAAAGTTAACTTTGGACCCGAAGCGAACATGCCGCAACTTAAATGGACTGCAAGACGGATAGCGAGCGACATCAGTCAAAGATACGGTAGCAGAAGCCGCGTGGCCGCATCGCGCAAGTGAGTCCATCGGGGCCGGGAGGCGAGTTCGTCCGGGCTGAGCTTGCGGCCTTGCGCAATTTTTTGATCGATCAGAGCATCGACATTCGCGGTTATCGTCCTATCGTAACATTCGAGGTCGAACTCGAAATTGAGCCGTAAGCTCCGTGTGTCCCAGTTTGAGCTTCCGATTAGGCACCATTGCCCATCCACCGTCATGAGCTTGGCATGGTTGAAGGGCGATGGTGTGAAATAAACAGTGGCAAGCACATCCTTGAAAAAGCGGAGATGCGCCAGCATCGCCCAATCCATGAAGAAGTAGTCGCATCGCTGCGGAATCACGATCTCGACGGAAACCCCGCGCAGACCGGCCTGTGCGATGGCGAACTGGAGACGCTGGTCTGGAAGAAAATAGGGCGTGACGATACGAACCCTATTTTGTGCCTGGGCAAGGGCCGCGCCGAGGATCGTCTCCAGCTTGTACATGTCCGCATCCGGTCCCGAATGGATGCCACGGGCGGCGACCGATCCTGCCGGGTCGATAGGGGGCCACCAGGCATCCTTGTCCAGCACCTCATCCATCGTAAACGACCAATCTCGAGCAAAGGTGTCCATGAGCTGCCGAGTAACCGGCCCCTCCACCCGGACCTGCACACCGTCGACATAGTCTTTCGACGCGCCCCGGCGTGAGTGGTCCGCGCCGATGTTCAATCCGCCGGTGAATCCCACCGTCCCGTCGACGATCAGGAGCTTCTTATGGTTGCGCATATTGAGGAAAGGCATGCGCCAGGGCACCCAGGTATGGAGGAAACGAGCGGTGGGGATGCCGGCGGATTCCAGATCGCGCAGCGGTGATGACAGAATATAGCCGCTGCCGATTCCGTCGATTAGTACACGCACCTCAACGCCGCGCTTGTGTGCGTCCATCAGTGCACTGATGAAGGAGCGTCCGACCGAGTCATCGCGGAAGATATAAGAGCCGAGTGCGACGCTGTGACGGGCATTGCGGATGGCAGCCAGCATCGACGGATATGCTTCGTCGCCCCCCCGCAGGACCGAAACGGCATTGCCGGCGATCAGCGGGTTTCCGGTCACGCGCTGGGCGATGGCGGAAAGAGCTGCGATGTTCGGCGGCACCGGCGGCCATGCATCGGGGCCGGTAGCGCTTCCTCGCTCGTGCTCGAGCCTCGCAAAGTGCAAGGCCCGGCGTGTCACGCGATTAATGCCAAAGACGAAATAGAGTACCGCGCCGAAAACCGGAGACAAGCAGGCGACCGCGATCCAGCCCAACGCAGCCCGGACGTCGCTCTTCGTTAGCAGCACATGGACCGTGACGGTGCCCGCGAGAAGCACATGGACCAGTATCAGCAGAAATTGCATCAATCGAACGCCCACTTGGCAGCATTCCAGATCGGTATGCCGGTTACCCAATCCTCGCTATAAGGGCAGCGTATAGTATTCTAGCGGCGACCTTGGGATGTATCGCGCACCCGATTGGATTATTTCGCCTCTGACGGTGTTGAATCGCTCGTCCGTCTCACTAAGTCTAGTCGAGACCTCCCCGTGTCGAGCGACTGCAGTTTTAGCGCCGGGGGGCGTCGCGGCAAGCCGCAACCTCGAGTTCTATTCGAGATACTGGGATACTCGGGAGCTTAACAGCGCCAGCTGGGGACAAAAACTTGAAGGTAATGAGCTGGAACTTGTTGCGTTTGACTGGCGCGGCGGTACAGGATGTCGCCGCTCTCGTCGAACAACACCATCCCGACCTTCTCTTCTTGCAGGAAGCGGTCGAGGAAATGGCGGATCTACCGGCTCTGGTCGGCGGATATTTTTTCCGCGAACCATTGGAAGGCCGAGTTTATGGTCTGGCTGTGTGGAGTCCGCATCCATTGCTGCCGCCCTATCCGCTACGTCTGCCGGTTTCACAGGTACCCGGTCGCGTGCCGCCTCGCGTCGCACAGATCGTTCAGCTTGGTGACGTGACTTTCGCCAACGTGCATCTTTCGCACGGGCAGTTCCTGAACCGATGGCAACTGATGCACATCGCAAACGCCCTTGACGGTCCGGCGGTCATTGTTGGCGATTACAATGCGGTCGGACCGATCAAGCTTGCCGGCTTCAAGGATGTCGGACCGCGCCAATCCACACACAGTCCGAATGACATCATTTCCTTCCGCCTCGACCGCTGCATGGCGCGAGGTATGCGCTGTTCCTATACTCGGGTGCTGGCGCGTGGGTCTTCCGACCATCATCCGATCTTGCTCAGGCTGCATACGTTGCCGGTCGTTCAGGCCTCGGACGGACCCGTCACGGCACACGTTCGGCACACCATGCTGCGCGTGAGCGTGGAAAGATGGCTTCGGGTAATGCGCGAAGCGCCCGCTCGCATTCGCGTGAGGCAGGCCGTTTTGGAGGCGCTTGATCTGAAGTTGCGGAAAGCGAATCGCGGTAAGGTAAAACGGCAGCGTCCCGGCGCTGCGAGCAATGATATCACGGCGCGGCAGCGCATCGAGGATCGCGCTCGGGAAATTCGATAACTGAACCTCCTCCGAATGAGTGGACACCTGTAGTAGGCTCCAAGAGCCAGGAGGTGTCACATGGAAGGACGTCCACGCCGATCGTTTACGGAAGACTACAAGCGCCAGGCCGCTGAGCTGGTGACGTCGAGCGGCCGCTCGATTACGTCTGTGGCGAAGGAACTGGGTCTTCGCGACTCGGTACTGCGGCGCTGGGTAGAACAATTCGAGCCGCAGCCGACATCGGCGGCGCGGCGCCCCACCACGCAGGCGACGCCGATGTCGGCGGACCAGGCTTCGGAGATCGCCCGGCTGCGCCAGGAGAACGGGCGCCTGCGCATGGAGGGCGACATTTTAAGAAAGTCGATCGCAATCTTTGCCGGAACCCGGACATGAGCTTCCGTTTCATTGAAGACTGCCGCGACAATTGTCCAGTGCGGCTGATGTGCGACGTGCTCGATGTTTCTCCGGCCGGTTACTATGCTTGGCGCGATCGCCCGATGAGCGAACGGGTCGCCGCCAATGCAACGCTGCTGGCCGCGATCCGGCAGATCCATCACGACAGCGGCCGGCGCTATGGCAGCCCTCGCGTTCATGCCGCCTTGCGAATGCAGGGGCGTGGCGCCAGCCGCGGCCGGATCGAGCGGCTGATGCGCCAGCACGGCATTCGGGCGATCATGACGCCGTTTCGCCGGGTCCAGACCACCGACAGCCGTCCCAACCTGCCGATTGCACCCAATATGATCGGGCGCGACTTCACAGCCGCCGCGCCCAACCGGGTCTGGCTCGCCGACATCACCTGCATCCCGACCGCGGAGGGCTGGTTGTACCTGGCGGCCGTCATGGATCTCTTCAGCCGGAAGATCGTCGGCTGGGCCATGCGCGATCACTTGCGGTCCGAACTCGCCTCGTCCGCGCTGGCCATGGCAATCCGCCAGCAGAGGCCGGGTGCCGGACTGGTCCACCACTCCGATCGCGGCGTGCAATACGCTTCGTACGAATATCGCTCAATTCTTGCAGGTGCCGACATCACCGCATCGATGAGCCGCAAGGCCGACTGCTTCGACAATGCGCCGATGGAGAGCTTCTTCCATACCCTGAAGACCGAACTCGTCCATCACCGCGAATATCAAACCCGTGCCGAAGCCCAGCGCGATCTCTTCGCCTACATCCGATCTCTTCGCCTACATCGAAGGCTTCTACAATCGAACCAGACTCCATTCCGCCATCGGATATATCGCCCCGATCGAGATGGAGCTAAAGCTGCTTAAACCTGTCCACTTTTTCGGGGAAGATCAATCGGAGCATCCATCGTGAATAACGTTCATGCTGTCAATCGGCGTTAGGCCCCCGGCAACCTGCCGAAGCGCGCCGCGTCTCGCGCGCAACCTTGACCCCGCAGTTCGATGTCAGTCCGTAAACTCAAGATTAAATCGACCAATACCTGTCGGCTTGGTGACGAATTTGACAACCTTTCCTGAGATCGCAGCCAATGCGCCCGAAGCAAACTTGAAGACTGGTTTTCCCGAAGACTCGGTGCTAGCAGGTTTCCCGTCTTTCATAATGACGGACCCAGTACCTTCCATGGCTTGCGTGACTGCAAGCCCCCCGGGCGCTCGGTGGTTTCCGCCGGCAGACAAAAACGTTCCCTGAGGGCCATCCCACTCACTGATGTTGGACGTTGTGTACACAGCTCCTTTCAGGAGGCCATCCACGCCAAAGCAGGAAAACTGTGTACTCGCAAGGCTATGCCCGTTCCGGTCGCCTATCGGCTCTTGGCTTGTCGTGCCGATGATGCTGCATTCATACCGCCCGATCGTTTCCGCAAACGCAAATCCACTTGCGCCAATGAAGCTGAAGGCGAAACAGACAAACGTAGCGATGAAGCGCTTGCTCATGGGGTTCTCCTCCTCGTTGAGAACTGCTCCGCACGTCGGCGTGAGCCCGAGAGGCCCAATTGATGAGGGACAGCTTTCATTCTTAAGTAGAGGATGCGCTTGAAAGGTTCAGTCGTCCGGCACCGCGACGAAAATTGGCCGAACGAAGTTGCCGGGAATTTCTGAGTTTGTGCAGGTTTTCGGACTGACAGGCCGGACTGACGAAGTCCGTTTATGGGCTTAAATCGGACGTCGCCAATGCGGTCGCTGACTTCCGAAAATGGCACATCGCGTCAATTGTTGCAGCGCGGCGCCATGTCCGGAGTTGGGGGTGAACCGGACTCCATCACCGACGGTCTCGATCAGACACTTCTTGGGGCCGACGTTTGTGCTTGGCTCAATTCGCATGCCCGGAGCAGGCAGCCTCCCGTGTGATCGACCATAGGGCACGACACCGCGCCCGGAAAATCGCCGATGACCGGCGCTCGCGGGCGGCTCCGCTACCGCCCGGCTACACACCCCCGGGGGGCACGACCGACCGGGGCCGTCAGGACCGCCCTGCCGGTCACTGCCAGAGCAAGGTGGAGTCTCGTGGCCAGGCCTAACCGCCCAGGCGGGTGTTGGTGTGCCAGCTATTCCCGCTGCGCCTTGAATGGTCCACAGGGATGGTCCACAATGCGCCGACACGACCGTCGCGGCTGAGCAGAAAGCGTTGCAGGCCAGTGGTTTTTGATCAGCGACCTAAATGTTGGTTCGAATCCTAGTTCCCCAGCCAAATCTCGGTTTTTGCCGCTTTAAACGTCGCGCCGCTTTGGAGACGGTTTGAGTTAGCTGCCGTTTCCGCCAACATATCAAAAGGTTCGCGGAAGGTGGCGACCACCTCGCCATCCTCCCAGGTGCAGTTCGATAGCAGAAAGTTCAGCAGGCGGCGTTTTTCGCGTGGCTCCTGCGCGGCGAACAGCCGCTGAGCGTTGCGGGCGAGGTCGAGCAGCGCAATGCCCTCGTCCTTGTAGGATTTGTCGGCGTTCTGGTGTCGCTCGATTTCGCGCTGGCAGCGGTTCTGTTCCTCGCGCCACTGGTTCGACATTCTCTCGAAAAAGGCGGTCTCGACCAGTCCATCGAGCTTATCGACATACATAGCGTTAATGCGATCCTGCAGCCGTTTGAACTCGGCTTGGTGGCGCCTGATCGCCTCCTCGTGCTCGCGGCGTTCATCGGCGTGGCTAGAGTGGAGGGCATCGCGCACCCATTCCAGCACCTCGTCATCGAACTTCAGCCGCCCGAGCAGTTCGGTGAACTGCGCTTCGAGCGCCTCCTCTCGGACGTATTCCCGTGCAGCTCATAATAGTGCCGCCCGTTGTCGAACTCCTCCTTGATCCGGCGGCTCACTTCGAAACGTAGATCGGGCGTGACAGTCACGTAGCCCGCGTCAAACAGGCTGTGGATGTCGCGCCGAAGCAAGAGCCCGTTTCGTGCCTCATGTTCGCCGCCGTCACCATACGGGCGAATATGCGCGGCTTCGAGCGCTGGCAGGGTTCGCTCGTGCGTGATTGCGCAGCGCCGATTGTAAATGTCCGTGACGAGCACCCGAAAGGCACCCTGCCCGAGTCGCGGCCGGATGAGCTGCGGCTCGCCGAACCGTGCTTGTGCTTCGGCCATGCCGGGGAAGTCCTGTCGGTTCAGCCGGTCGTTCACCGCGTCCCAAAGCGCGAGCCCTTCCGGGTCGCCAGTGTTGTAGGTCTTGAAAGACACGATGTTCGGCGCCCAACTCGGCGGAACGGCAATCCAGTCGGCCTCGTCAAAAAAGAACGGTTGCGTGAGGATACGGCAACCAATCTCAAAGTCGCTGCGATCACCCGGATCAGTTCGCCGATATCTCGCAATTCGGGCGCGCATCTCTTGAGCGGAGCGCGCACCGTTCGCCTCGCGAAACGCTTCCCAGGCCAGCGAGCACGGCAGCGCGTTGGCATAGGCGAAGATACCGCCGCCGACGATCACGTTTCGCGGCGCGTGTAGCTTGAACAGGAACAGTTCGCCGGGCTGAAGGGCGCGAAAATTCGCGGCGGATGGCGCCCAGAAATTGACCTCGGCAAGATTCGGCTGCCGCCGCAGCATGTCGAACCAGTCGCCATCCGTGACGGCGATGACGAGGTTGATCGCCATCCTATTCCGCAGCCTGCATTTCGCGATCCTCGGCCGGCGCGAGGGCTTCGGCCAACAGCGCATCGAGCAGGCGGCGGCGGGTGGCGGCGGTGGCGGTGAGGTTCGCTTCCAACCGGTCGCAGAGCGCCATCAGCGCATCCACCCTAGCGACGATGCGGTGTTGTTCGGCGAGGGGTGGGAGGGGAATGAGAACCTGAGTTAGAATTTCGAGATTGATGTTCTTCTGCGCCGTTGCTGGTGCAAACTCCAAGAGGTTCGCCTTTGCGGTTCGCACAAAATACTCAAAATATCTTGCGTTCTCAAACATCGAGGCCGGAATGAACCCGACGACGCTATCGGGAAAACAGGCATCAAAGCTCAAAATCCCACTGTCCGCGATGTTCGCGGCAATCGTGATGCAAAGCGTTCCCTTCGGCCATTTGAAGCTCTGAGATAGCCCAAAGTCGTTATACTTGTTCGTGTAAGTCTTGATGACACCCTTTGATCGGGCAACGTCGCCGGTTTGGATCATCAGGTGTTGGCCGCCGTCGAACAGCGCGGGATCATTACGCGGCCGGTGTTTCGACTTGCCCCTTCCGAACGTGCCAACCTCGGGAAAGCGTCCCCATGCCCATCCGACAGGCAGTTCGAACGGCGCTTGATCGAGGTCGACTTCCGGCAGCGGTTCTTGGCGTTTGG
>LNFM01001537.1_pt1 | contig 51799 bp, 45 predicted proteins | sample 596031 | NCBI WGS metagenome assembly LNFM01 (sample SAMN04254537, study PRJNA301005) | activated carbon metagenome | isolation source: dual media filters at the Ann Arbor, Michigan drinking water treatment plant | place: USA: Ann Arbor | reverse complement strand
CGACTCTGCCTCGAGGCGCAAGGCAGTCGTAAGTGAGGCCGCCGATGCGCCGAAGCGGCACTGCATCTGCTCGGTGTCCGCGAAGGCGGCGTCGGGGGATGCGCCAAGCGCGGGTTGCGGCGCCCGCGGGCAGCTTTCCGCAGGGCGGGCTCGAGCTTGCATTAAAAGCAACTAAATTGCATCATTGGCGCGTTTTCCTCCTTGCCCCAGCGCGCCGATGTTCCGCCCCCGCCATTCTTCGAGTGATTCCGGCAATTCCGTTCTCTGCGCGAGCGCCCCGCTGCGACTTGCGTTTGCCTTGGCGTTGCTCGTCGTCCTGTGGTCGGCCTACGCCTGGGCTGTTTCGTAGTTCGCATGTCCAGCCGTCTGTTGCGATTCGAGGATCTCACGCTGGGCTACGACCGCCATCCGGTCGTGCATCACCTCGGCGGTGAGGTGGCGGCGGGCAGCCTGCTCGCGCTGGTCGGGCCCAACGGTGCCGGCAAGTCCACCTTGCTCAAGGCGATCGCAGGCGAGATCGCGCCGCTCGGTGGCCGGATCCAGCGTTGTGGCTTTTCGCGCCACGACATCGCCTATCTGCCCCAGCATTCGACGCTGGATCCGACGTTTCCCATCACGGTCTTCGACTTCGTCGCGATGGGACTGTGGCGCCGCATCGGGCCGTTTCGCGGGCTCGGCAAGGCGGGACGCACGCGCGTCGCGGCGGCGCTGGCCGAGGTGGGCCTGAGCGGCTTCGAGCATCGACCGATCGGGTCGCTCTCGGGGGGGCAATTGCAGCGCACCCGCTTCGCGCGGCTGCTGCTCCAGGATGCTCAACTGATTCTGCTCGACGAGCCGTATTCGGCCATCGATCTGAAGACGGTGGGGGAACTCGCAGCGTTGATCGAGCGTTGGCACGGCGAGGGCCGTACGGTGATCGCGGTGCTGCACGACCTGGAACACGTACGCGGTCACTACCCGGAAGCCTTGCTGCTCGCGCGCGAGCCGATCGCTCGCGGGCCCACGGCCCAGGTGCTGACGGCTGAGAATCTGTTCCGAGCCCGCCAGCAGGGCGAGGCGTTCGATCAGAACGCGCCGGTCTGCGAGCGGAAAGCCGCCGCATGATCGCCGACTGGTTGTTCTCCCCGTTCGTCGAGTTCGGTTTCATGCGTCGGGCGCTGGTCGGCTGTCTTGCACTGTCGCTGGGTGCGACGCCGGTGGGCGTGTTCCTGATCTTGCGGCGCATGAGTCTGGCGGGCGATGCGATCGCTCACGCCATCCTCCCCGGTGCGGCGATCGGCTATCTCGTGGCGGGGCTGTCGCTGCCCGCCATGACGGCCGGGGGCATGCTGGTCGGCCTGGCGGTGGCGCTGACCGCGGGCGGCATCGCCCGGGTCACCTTGCTGCGCGAGGATGCGAGCCTCGCCACCATCTATCTGATCTCGCTCGCCAGCGGCGTGATGATCGTGTCCATGCGCGGCAGCAACGTCGACCTGATGCATGTGCTCTTCGGCACCGTGCTCGCGCTGGACGACGCGGCCCTGACGCTCCTGGCCGCAATCGCATCGGTCACGCTCGTCACCGTCGCGCTGGTTTATCGCCCGCTGGTGATGGAGTGCTGCGATCCGGCTTTCCTCAAGAGCGTCGGTCGATCGAGCACACCGGTGCATTTCATGTTCCTGGTACTCGTGGTCCTGAACCTCGTCGCGGGCTTCCATGCACTCGGCACCTTGATGGCGGTGGGCATCATGATCCTGCCCGCTGCGGCCGCCCGCCTCTGGGTGCGCGATGTGTCGCGCCTGATCCTGGTGGCGATGCTCGTTGCGGTGTTGGGCTCGGTGATCGGCTTGTTGATGTCTTTTCACGCCTCGCTGCCGGCCGGACCGGCCATCGTTCTCACCCTGGGTGGCCTCTACGTCGTTTCCCTGCTGGTCGGCACCGACGGGGTGCTGGCTCGGCGCCTCGGTCCGCAGTGGCACTGGTCTTCATGAATACAAAGAGAGTCGGTATGTCTCGTTCTGTGCATCGAATCGTTGCCTCGATCGTGTTCGCAGGCGTCATGCTGGGTTTGAACTCTGCTCGGGCGGCCGATGCGGTGCCGGTGGTGGTGACCTTCAGCATACTGGCCGACTTGACGCGCGCCGTCGGCCAGGAGCGGATTCGCGTGCATGCATTGGTGGGGCCGGATGGCGACGCCCACGTCTATCAGCCCACGCCTGCCGATGCCAAGCTGCTCGGCCGGGCGCGTCTGGTGGTCACGAACGGTCTGGGCTTCGAGGGCTGGATGGACAGGCTCGTCTCCGCGGTGGGTTATCGGGGCGAGATCGTCGTCGCGAGCCGCGGCGTGCGCGTACTGAAGGCAACCAAGAGCGAGGGGGGCGCAGGGCACGCGCATCATCACCACCATCATGGCGGGATCGATCCGCATGCCTGGCAGGACATCGAGAACGTGAAGCGCTATGTGACGAACATCGAAGCGGGGTTGTCGCGCGTCGATCCGGCGGGCGCGACGGCGTTTCGCGCCAACGCGGCCGCATACATCGCCCAACTCGCGGCGCTCGATGTGGAGATCCGCGCCACGCTCGGCGGCCTGCCGCCCGAGCGGCGTCGCGTGGTGACCTCCCACGATGCTTTCGGATATTTCGCCCGTGCCTACGGGATGCAGTTCTTCGCTGCACGGGGGGTGAGCAACGAGGCCGAGCCCTCCGCCGCCGGGGTGGCCGCGCTCATCAGGCAGATCAAGGCCGAGCGCGTGCCCGCGGTGTTCATCGAGAACATCACCGACACGCGCTTGCTCGAGCGCGTGCGGGTCGAGTCCGGTGCCCGGCTCGGCGGTACGCTGTATTCGGATGCGCTCTCCGCACCGGGCGGCCCGGCGGCGACTTACCTCGACATGATGCGCCACAACGTGCGCACGATCGCCAGCGCGCTGGCGCCTTGATCGAACTTTCCATGGAGCCTGCCATGCTCGACGAGCGCCTTCCCACCACTGTGCTGTCCGGTTTTCTCGGCGCGGGCAAGACGACACTGCTCAATCACATCTTGAACAACCGCGAGAACCGCCGCGTCGCCGTCATCGTCAACGACATGAGCGAGATCAACGTCGACGCCCAACTGGTGCGCGAAGGCGGGGCCAACCTTTCGCGCACCGAGGAGCGTCTGGTCGAGATGAGCAACGGCTGCATCTGCTGCACGCTGCGCGAGGATCTCCTGCTCGAAGTCGCGCGACTCGCGCGCGAGGGCCGTTTCGACTATCTCGTGATCGAGTCGACCGGCATCTCTGAGCCTCTGCCGGTCGCCGAGACCTTCACCTTCGCCGACGAGGACGGCACGTCGCTCTCGCAGGTCGCGCGGCTCGACACCATGGTCACGGTGGTGGATGCCTTCAACTTCAAGCGCGACTACGGCTCGGGCGATTCCATCCGGGAGCGGGGCGAATCCCTGGGCGAGGACGACGACCGCACCGTCGTCGATCTGCTGATCGACCAGATCGAGTTCTGCGATGTGATCGTCCTCAACAAGACCGATCTCCTTGGCGAGGAAGACACGGCCGAACTCGAGGCGATGCTTGCCGCGTTGAATCCGCGGGCGAAGATTCATCGGGCGCGCTTCGGGCAGGTGCCGCTCGAGACGGTGCTCGATACGCGCTTGTTCGATTTCGATCAGGCGGCCGAAGCGCCGGGCTGGCTCGCGCAGATGCGCGGCGAGCATGTGCCCGAAACCGTTCAGTACGGCATCGCGAGTTTCGCCTACCAGGCACGCGTGCCTTTTCATCCCCAGCGATTCTGGGATCTGATTCATGACGAATGGGAAGGCATTCTGCGCTCCAAGGGCTGGTTCTGGCTCGCGAGCCGCATGGATTTCGCCGGCTCGTGGTCGCAGGCCGGCGGAGCGTGCCGTCACGGCGCTGCGGGTCTGTGGTGGAGCGCCGTCGATCCGGTCGATTGGCCCGACGACGAGGCGTCCCGCGCGCAGATCATGTCGCAGGTTCAGGGCGAATGGGGCGATCGCCGGCAGGAACTTGTGTTCATCGGCATGGGGATGGACGAGGCCGGCATTCGGGCGCGGCTGGACGCCTGTCTGCTCGATGACGCCGAGATGGCGGCAGGGCCGGATGCGTGGGCGGGCTATCCCGATCCGTTTCCGACCTGGGCCCAGGAGGCGGAGGAGACGGCGCTCGATGCCGCCTGATTACCGCATTCCCGTCACCGTCTTGTCGGGGTTTCTCGGCGCAGGCAAGACGACGCTGCTCAATCGACTCGTGCGACAGCCCGAATTCGCCGGTGCGGCCGTGCTGATCAATGAAATGGGCGAGGTCGGTGTCGATCATCTGCTGGTCGAGCGGTTCGACGCAGAGCTGATCTTGCTGAGCTCGGGTTGTTTGTGCTGCGCCATGCTCGGCGACTTCTCTCGGGCGCTGACGACGCTCTTCAAGCGCAGACTGAGTCGCGAGATCCCCGCGCTGTCGCGTGTGGTGGTGGAAACCAGCGGCTTGGCCGATCCTGCGCCGGTCGCGTTGAGCCTGGCGCGGGATCCGTTTCTTGCGCAGCGCTTTCGCAGCGAGAGCGTGGTGACGGCGGTGGATGCGACCCAGGGTTGGGATCGACTCGGGCGCCATGCGGAGGCACTCGGTCAAGTTGCTGCGGCCGATCGTCTGCTGATCACGAAGTGCGATCTTGCCGACGAGAGCCAAGTGAATGCCGTGGCGGCCCGGTTGTTCGAAATCAATCCTGGCGCGCCACAAATTCGCGTTCATCGAGGCGAGGTGGCGGCAGCGGCCATCCTGGGCGGCGGTGTGCCGCAGGCGAGCGCGGGGGAGCGCGAGCTGTCCAGTTGGCTCGCTGCGGATCTCACTCACGCCAACGCGACGCCGGCTCGGCCTGCCACGCCGAGCGTGCTGGCCCATCGACCCAAGGTCGACGTCTTCGCCCTGGCATGCGACCGGCCTCTGGACGGCCTCGCATTCGTCGAAGCGCTCGATGACTTGCTGTCGACCTGCGGTGATCGCATTCTGCGCATCAAGGGCTTGATCGACATCCTCGGTGTGGCGCAGCCCAGCATCGTGCATTGCGTTCGGCATGCGCGTTATCCGATCGAGCGCTTGGCGGCCTGGCCGACGACCGGCAGCTTCGCAGATCGCCGCTCCCGCCTGGTGTTCTTCTTGCACGATCTGCCGCGCGAGCGAGTCGAGAGCCTCTTTCGGCGTTCATGCGGCACCGAGATCGTCGACGATGCGAGGTGGGCCGTGGGTGCGACCAGAGGAGGCGCGCGCCCATGACCGGCTGCTTCGACGCTTCCATCGTTCCTCCCTTGTCGTCGGCATCGACGCGGCGCGTGCGCGAGCTGGCCGATCTCGCCTGCATTTTCGAGCCGGAAGTTCAGGTGGCCTGCCTGGTGCGGGATGCGCAGCCCGCCATTGAGCGCGAACTGGAGCATGCCGTCGCAACCGGCGCGCTCGGCAGCGGCTTCAGCGGCACGCATGCGATCGAATCGCCGGGAGATGCGATCGTCATGCCCGGCAGCGTCGGCCCCGCGCTTTGCGCCGACATCGCGGCTCTGATCGAACTCTATGCCGATCTCGTGGGCTGTCCGATGGTCGGCTTGCGCATGGAAGTGCTCAAGCGCGCGATGTGCCCGCGCCTGCACGTCGACCGGGTCGCGCTCCGGTTGTTGATGACGTATCGCGGCCCGGGCACGGAGTGGGTGGACGATGCCGCGGCCGCTCGCCCCGGCCGGGATGTCGACGCCCTCGGGCGACCGGTCGCAACCGCCGCGGATTCGCTCGACGGTCTCGCCACCGAGCGGGCCGAGCCTTTCGACATCGTCCTGCTCAAGGGCAGTCTGTGGCCTGGCAATCAGGCTCGGGGCGCCATCCATCGTTCGCCGCCCTTGTGCGTGGACGAGGGCCCTCGGGTGCTCGTCGCCTTGGACGCAATCTGGGCCTAGCAGCTGCGCGCGCGACAGGTTTCCGCGCCCGCGAGCGGCAACCGGCGAGCTTGGGGGATGCAATCCCCGGCACTGCCGGAGTGCGTATCGGTCGGCGCAGTTCACAAGATGGCGCGCCTGCGCGTATGATCGTTCGTAGCTTGAGACGAATCAGACCATCATGTGGATTGGAGGAGCAAGGCCATGAGCGCAGTCCTGCCGGCAGCCATCCCGACCCTGCAGATCACCAAAGTCAAAGAAAACATCGGCGCCATCGTGACGGGCATCGACCTGAGCCAGCCTGTCGATGCCGCAACCCGGAAGAAGCTCTACGACGCGGTCGTCGAGAACGTGGTGCTCGTCATTCGCGGCCAGGCTCATCTGACGCCCGCGCAGCTGCAGGCGGGCGCCGAACTGTTCGGTGAGTTGATGGAGGATCAGAACCGGCGCTATCTCGTGGATGGTCATCCCCTGATCAGCGTCCTCGACAACTTCCACAAGGACAGCGAGGGCAAGCCGGCCAAGGTCGGAACCAACGCCACCTGGCATACCGATCACACGAATCAGGAAATGCCCCCTAGGTTCACCATGCTCTATGCCGTGGCGGTTCCGGACAAAGGCGGCGCCACGTCGGTGTGCAACTCGCGTGCCGCGTACGAGGCGCTGCCCGAGGACTACCGACGCAAGATCACGGACATGAAGACCGAGAACACGCTGCTCAGCAGCGCACGATTCAAGATCGCGAATCCCGACATCCTGCGCGCGCAGCTCGAATCGAAGAAGCCGCCCACGATCCAGCCGCTGGTGCGCACCCATCCGGAGACGGGCACCAAGGCGGTGTGGTTTCACAAGAGCAAGACCGAGCGCGTCATCGGCATGACCCCGGAAGAGACCCAGGATTTCCTGCAGGATCTCACCGAGCGGATCACCCAGCCGCAGTTCTGCTATGCACACGAATACCAGAAGGGCGATCTGCTGATCATCGACGACCGTGCCTCGCTGCACAAGGCCGGATTCGACTTCGATCACAGCCAGCAGCGTCGGCTCTACCGCATGCTGGTACGGGGCGACAAGCCCTACTAATCGATACTTCCTTTGTCCGGAGCGCGGAGCGTGCGAGCACGGTCTTCGCGTGTCGGCGCGCGTGCGTCCGTGCTGCGGGCAAGACGTTTTTCGATCAGCGACAAGGAGGAAAAGCATGGCTGGCAACGGACAGACTCGCATCTTCGCTGGCGCAGGCCGGGGCGAGGGCAGTAGCAGGAATCGATATCAGGGCGGTTTGTACAGGCGGCTGGCGGGAGAGGCGCAATGGCAGGCTGTGACGGCCGGACTGCCCGAAGGCTGCGAGGTGCGCACCATCGCCGTGCATCCGCAGAATCCGCAGATTCTTTTCGTCGGTACCCAGGACGGTCCGTATCGCAGCATCGACGGCGGGCAGCGTTGGGAGCGGCTCGGGTTTCCGGACAAGAACGTGGTCATCTGGACTCTGTCCGTGCATCCCACCCGTCCCAACATCGTCTATGCCGGTGCCGCGCCGGTGGCGCTCTATCGCAGCGAGGACGGCGGCGACAACTGGCGCAAGGTGGCGGCGGCCAAGTCACCGGCGCACTGCGAGCGCGAGGGGTTCGATACCCGCACGATCCGCATCACCGTCGATCCGAGCCGGCCCGACGATCTGTACCTGGCGCTGGAAGTCAGCGGCGTGATTCGCAGTGCGGACGGCGGAGAGACCTTCAGCGACATGTCCGAGTCGCTGTTCGAACTCGCTCAGCAGCCGCACCTGCGCAGCAACGTCGGCGGCCGTCATTGCGCGCATTGCGAAGGGATGCTCGATTCGCATGCGCTCGCCATCAGTCCGGCGTTGCCCGGGACCCCGTTTCTCGCCGTACGCATGGGCCTGTTCCGCAGCGACAACCGGGGGGCGACCTGGTACGACACGCACATCGATCGATTCTCGCCGCTCACTTATTGCCGTGACGTCATCGTGTCGCCGCACGATCCGCATGTCATGTACGCGGCGATGTCGCAGGCGGCCTTCAGCACCGCGGGCTCGCTCTACCGCAGCGACGATCTCGCACAGAGCTGGAAGCGCATCGATCATGGCGTCAACGCCGAATCGACGGTGATGGCCGTCTGCGCGCATCCCGGCGATCCGCAGCGGATCTACTGCGTGACTCGTCAAGGCCAGGTGATCGGGACCGAAGACGGCGGTGCGAGCTGGTCGGATCATCCCCTGCCTTCAGGGGTGCACGATGTCTATGCGGTGGCCTGCATCTGAGCGGAAGGCATCCCGGGGCCTGCCGCACTGTCGCGGTGGCCGGAAGGAGCGCGGCGCGTAAGGGGGGGCTTCCCGAGCATGCGCACCGCAGTGCCTTCGGGCACATCCGGCTCGGTGCGGATGTCCCGAAGCCCGCGGTGGGGTCAACTCGAGGTGATGTTGCGCTCCTTGACGACTTTGCGCCACTTGGCGATCTCGTTGTGGACGAAGCTCGTGAACGCCTCGGGGGTCATGGTGATCGGTTCCGCCCCCTCGGCGGCAAGGCGCTTTTTCATGTCGTCGAGCAGGAGGATCCGATTGATCTCGGTGTTGAGCTTGGCGATGTTGTCCCGGTTCATCTTGCCGGGAGCGAGAATGCCCCACCACTGGCTCGCCTCGTAGCCCGGAACGCCGGCTTCGGCGATCGTCGGCAACTCGGGGACGAAAGGCGACCGCTTGCCGGTCGTCACCGCGATGGCGCGCAATCGATTGTTCTTCACCTGCGCCCATACCGAGGGCATGCTCATGAACACCAGCGGCACCTCGCCAGCGACGGTCGCCGTCACGGCCGGCGCGCCGCTCTTGTAGGGCACGTGGCCGAGATCGAGCTGGGTCGACGCGGCGAACACCTCGGTCGCCAAATGAATGATGCTGCCCGGTCCGGCCGATCCGTATTGGATTTGACCGGGCTTGGATCGAGCGAGCGCGATCAGTTCCTTCACGTTGCGCACCGGGACCGATGGGTGCACCGCGACGAGGAACGGACCCACACCGACCATGGCGACGCCGGTCAGATCGGTCAGAGGATCGAACGGCAGCTTCGATCGGGTGGCGACGCTGCTCGCGAATGTCGCCGTGGGCAACATCAATGTATGGCCGTCCGGTGGCGCGTTCGCCGTGAGTTCGGAGCCGAGCATCTGGCTCGCGCCCGGCCGATTCTCGACCACGACCGGTTGCCCGAAACGCTCTCTCAGTCTTTCTCCGATGACGCGGGCAAGGACGTCGTTCGATCCTCCCGCCACGACCGGCACGATGATGCGAATCGTACGGCTGGGGTACTCCTGACTCCAGGTGACCGACGACACGCTCGCCAACAGGCAGGCTGCCGCTGCCACGGGCAATGGGCGCATATCTCCTCCTTCGTTGTCGTGAATGATGTCCCTCGCAGCTGCCAGGCTGCACCCGCGCAGGCGCGCGCGAGCGGCGACATCATGCCATAGTCGAGAGGCACAAGACCCCGGTGAGAGCGGGGATATGCGAGCCGGTGGATCGTCGCGCCGCAGCGCTAGACGCCCATCGCGTAGCAAAGCCGGCGCGGGTCGGCGGCACCTTCCAGCAAGCCGTTCTCGGCGTTGACGCGAATCGCGCAGACAGCGCCTGCCCGCCATTCGAGCGGATCCCAGGGACCGACCTTGTGGCCGAGCTTGGCCAGCTTGTCGACGATCGAGGCCTCGATGCGTGATTCCAGATTCACGCGACCAGGATGATAGGCGTGGGGTTCGGACGAACTCGGGAAGCTGTACGTGGCGAAGCGGGGCGCTTCGACGGCGGCTTGCGGTTCCATGCCGAACACCACCACGTTGAGGAATACCTGTGTCATGGCTTGCGGCTGGATGTCGTTGCCCGGCGAGCCGAAGGGCATGAAGAGTTTGCCGTCCTTCAATGCCATCGCCGGATTCGGCGTCAGGCGCGGCCGCTTGCCCGGGGCCATGACGGCGGGAATCGCCGGATCGGTCCAGTTCTGCGAGCCGCGCGACGACGGGCACAGTCCCGTGCCGGGGATGACCGGCATCGCGCTCGATCCGTCGCTCGGTGTGGACGAGAAGGCGTTGCCGTGACGGTCGACCACGCAGACGTAGGAGGTGTCCGCCGGCGGATTCGGATTGCCCGAGGCGGGCTCGGGAATCTTCGGCCCGGGCGGATAGCCCGGGACATCGCCTGCGGGCGGCAATCCGGGCGAGGCTGCGTCGGCGCGGATGAGTTTGCGGCGCTCGGCGGCATAGGCCTCGGACAGCAGGGTGTCGAGCGGCACCTTGACGAACTTCGGATCGCCGTAATAGCGATGACGATCGGCGAAGGAGAGCTTGAGGGCTTCGAGGATGGTATGGATGTACTCGGGCGAGTTGTGGCCCATGGCCTTGAGATCGAAGCCGCTCAGCAGATTGAGCGTTTGCGGCAGCACCGGTCCTTGCGACCACGGTCCGCAGGCATAGACATCGATGCCGTGAAAGTGTGTATGCGCGGGCGTCTCGAAGGTGACTTCGTAATTCGCAAGATCTTCGAGGGTCACCCAGCCGCCGTTGTCTTTGTGATAGCGCGCGATCTTCTGCGCGATGTCGCCTTTGTAGAACGCGTCGCGCGCCGCCTTCAATCCGGCGGCTCTGCCCTTGCCGCGGTGGGCCGCTTCCTCGTCGATCATGTACTGAATCGATGCGGCGAGATCGGTCTGCTTGAAGATCTCGCCGACGTGCGGCGGCCGCCCCTTGGGCAGGAACACGGCCGCGCTGCCGGGCCAGCGCTGGTAGCTCGCCTCGTGATCGCGAATGTAATCGGCCATGAACCAGTGCATGGCGAAGCCTTCGCGGGCCAGTCGGGTCGCCTCGCGGGCGACTTCGCCGAAGCTCATGGTGCCGTGGCGTTCGAGTGCGGTGAGCCAGGATGCCGGCGCGGCCGGCATGACCGTGCGAAGAATGCCCGGGGGCATCTTGCCGCCGTACTTCTCATGGAAGTGGTCGAGCGAGGCGGCCTTGGGCCAGGTGCCCAGACCGTCGATGTTGACGATCTCGCCCTTTTCGGCGAGGTAGATCATGATCGGCGCGACCCCGGCGAAGTTCACCCGGTCGGTCTGAAGGACACCCAACGCGATGCCGGCGGCAACGCCCGCGTCGACGGCATTGCCGCCTGCCTCGAGGATCTGGAAGCCGGCATGCGTCGCCGAGTAATGCCCGGCCGAGATCATGTGGCGGGCACCGGTGATGGTGGGACGGTAAGTGGGCATGGTGCTCCTCCGGTCTACATGTGCACGGCGTCGTTGCGCTCGGGCACGTCCAGGGTGGCGAGATCGCCGATGGTGACGGGTTTGATGGGCGGCCGAATTCGATAATAGCCAACTTCGCTGACCGGCACGCCCCGAGTTTCCGCGATCAGTTCGATCGCCGTCAGCCCGCAAAGGCGGCCCTGACACGGCCCCATGCCGCAGCGGACGAAGGACTTCAGCTGGTTCGGTCCGGGACAGTTCTGCTCGCTGACGAGCTTGCGAATCTCGCCTGCGCGCACTTCCTCGCAGCGACAGACGATGGTGTCCGCATCCGGGGGCGCGATCCAGCGCTGCTCGGGCCGATAGAGGTGGTCCAGGAAGGGACGCGCGGCCCGCTGCTTGGTCAGCGCCCTGCGCGCATCGCGCATGCGTTCGCTTGCCTGCTCGGCGCTCAGCCGGCCCAGATCGACGGCGGCGGCTGCCGCGGCGATGCGCCCCATATGCTCCGCACCCTTGGCGCCGACGATGCCACCGGCATCGCCCGCGACGAGCACCGCGGCGTTCGAACTGCGGCCCCAGGCGTCGAGCTTGGGATGGTAGCAGCGCTGCACGTCGTCCCATCGATGATCGAGGTTCATCGACCAGGCAAGGTTGCCGTTCGGGATCACGCCCTGATGCAGGAAGACGGTGTCTGCCTCGATCGTGCGTGTCGTGCCATTGCAGACGAACTCCACCGCGCGGGCCTGCGTCTCGCCCTGAATCGCGATCTGGCTCACGTTCGCATACAACGGGATGCCGGCTGCCTTGAGTTCGCGCAACAGGCCCAGCCCCTTGACGAGATAGCCGGGCGTGCCGAGGAAACTCGGCAGATGCGGTGCCGCGGCCCACCGATTGAATGTCGTCTGCAGGATGGCGGCCGGCTTGATGCCGCAGCGCGTGAGCTGCGCGGCGAGCAGCAGCAACAGGGGGCCGCAGCCCGCCAGGACGAAGCGGCCCTTGGGGGCGAGGCCGTTGGCCTTCAGGACCGTCTGACCGGCGCCACACGTGAGTACCCCGGGCAAAGTCCAGCCTGGAACGGGCAGGGGCCGCTCCATCGCACCGGGGGCGATGAGAATCTTGTTCGCGCGCACGATGCCGGCTGCGCCGTTGCGCCGGAAGAAGATGCGACCGGCGGGCTCCGCCTGCCATACTTGCGTGCCGTTCCGGTATTCGATCGCGCTCGCGCGGAATGCGCGCGTGAGCTCGAGACCGGCCGCATAGTCGGGGCCGAGCACTTCCAGATGGCGCGGACGCGTCGCAGCCAGCCGCTCTATGCTGCGATAGATCTGTCCTCCGGGCTCGGCCTGTTCGTCCAGGACGATCGTGCTCAGCTTGAGCTCGGTGGCCATCGCTGCGGCGGCCATGCCGGCCGGACCGGCACCGACGATGGCGAGATCGAACGTGGGCTCTTGTGCGGCGCTCATGGGTCCACCTTGCGCTTGCCCAGTTGCCGCTCGATGCGCATGCCATCGGCGACGATGACGAGGCAGCCCTGCTGGTTCGGTTCGCCGTCGATCTGCATGAGGCATTCGAAGCACACGCCCATCATGCAGTAGGGCGCGCGAGGCTCGCCCGTGACAGGCGTAGTGCGCGTCGAGCCGGTGCCATGGAGCAGCATGGCGGCAGCAGCGGTGAAGTCGGGCGGTACGCTGACGGCCTGGCCGTCGACGTGCACGGTGATACGTTCCGAAGGGGAGTCAGGCAGCAGCTTGAACATCGAATCGTTTCGTGGAAAACCGCGCCAGTTCGGCGGGCAGAGCGCCATCCATCACGTACTGGGCGTAGTAGCGGGCGTGGCTCGCAGCGAGCGTGACGCCGCTGTGGCAAGTGCAGACGAACGCGCCCGGAAACTCGCTCGACTGTTCGTAGATCGGCAGGCCGTCGGGTGCCATCACCCGCAGCGCGCCCCAGGTGCGCACGATGCGCACGTTGCGCAGGAAAGGGAAGGATTTCACCGCCCGCTGCGCCAGGGTATGGATGATCTCGGGCGAGGTGGTGTCGTCGAAACCCGATTCCTCGCGCGACTCGCCGATCATGATGGTGCCTTCGACGGTCTGGCGCATCATCAGCGTGGGCATGGGCAGCACCGGCTGCAGGCGTTCGGTGACGATGATCTGGCCGCGCACCGGGCGCACCGGCACGTTGAGCCCGACCATCTCGCCCAGCGCCTTGTTGCCCAGCCCGGCACCGAGCACCAGGCGGGGGGCGGCGAAGCTCTGGCCGCCCGCGGTGATGACGAAGTGGTTGGGGGCCGCCTGTATGCTCTCCACGCGCGCGTTGGGGACATAGGCGCCGCCGTGCTTGAGCAACGCGGCATGCAAAGCGCGCATGGTGTAGAGCGGATTGGCGTGACCGTCGTAACGCGTGTAGGAGGCACCGGCGACATCCGGCCCGATCGCGGGCAGCATCTTCTTCAACTCGGCGTGCGTCAGGATCTCGTAGTCGAAGTTGGTTTCACCGGCTTCGATGTGCAGTTGCTCCATCAGGCGCCGACGCTTGTCCAATTCTTCTTCGCTCAGGCAGATGGTCACCCCGCCGGGGCGCTCGTGACCGGTGCCGATGCCGGTCTCTTCGAGCAGCTCCTGGGAGAAATCCGCCCAGGTATCGGAGGAGCGCCGCGTCCAGCGCTGATATTCGGGCACACCGAAACCCTTGCTCTGCACCCAGACCAAGCCGAAATTGCCGCGCGATGCGCGGTGTGCGATGTCGCCTTCGTCGAGCAGGACGGGGCGCTTTCCCAGGCGGGCGATGCCGTAGGCGACCGCCGTGCCGACCAGCCCGCCGCCGATGACGATTGCGTCGAAGTCCGCCATCATGCCTCCGTCAGTTGGGCTTCATGCCGGCGGCCCTGACCACCTTGCCCCAGCGCTCGTAGTCGGTGCTGAGCTTGGCGAACATCTGCTGCGGCGTGATCGGGTCGACATCGATGCCGGCTGCGACCAGCTTGGCCTTGGTTTCGGGTGACGTGACCGCGTCATTGGATGCCTTGTTGAGCTTCTCGATGATGGCGGTCGGTGTGCCGGCGGGCGCCAGAACCGCGTACCACGACGTGACATCGTAGCCCGGAATGGTTTCCGACATCGAAGGCACGTCCGGGACCACCGAAGCGCGCTTCGCGCTGCTGACGGCGAGCAGGCGCAGCTTCTTGTCCCGGACATAAGGCATGCCCGAGGAAAGCCCAGAGATCAGCATCTCGATCTGGCCCGACATGACCCCGATCAGTGCCGGGCTCGCCCCCTTGTAGGGCACGTGGACGATGTCGATGCCGGTCACCATCTTCAGGTACTCGCCGGCGAGGTGCGAGGTGGCGCCCTGGCCGGAGGAGCCGAAATTGATCTTGCCCGGACGCGCCCTGGCCAGAGCGAGCAGTTCCTTGACCGAGTTGGCCGGCAACTGCGGGTTGACCATGAGGCCGAGCGCGCTGTTGCCGATCAGTGCCACCGATGCGAGATCCTTGCGGGCATCGTAGCTCAGCTTGATCATGTGCGGAGCGACCGCCAGGGTACCGTTGGCCGCGACCATGAGGGTATAGCCTTCCGCGGGCGCCCGCACAGTGATGTCCCCTGCGATGCTGCCGCCTGCGCCGGGGCGGTTGTCGACCACGATCTGCTGGCCCAGGATTTCAGACATTCGGCTGGCGAAGACGCGCGCGACCAGATCGGTCGGCCCGCCGGCGGCCTGCGCGACGAGCATGCGGACGGGACGATTGGGGAAAGTGCTGTCTGCGCTGCGCTGCGCGTGGGCCAAGCCCGAGACTGTCAAGGCGGCAAGCACGGGCACTGCGACGTAGGCTGGGAGGAAGTGAAAGCGGGGCATGGTGTTCGTTTCGTTCGGCTAGGCGCACGACGGAATGTCGCGCATCGGAGCAGGTTGTGCAAGTCGTGTGCCAGCGCCGGCGCAGATGCCGCCTTTCACTGCGGCAAGCGTTCTCCCGGGAAGATCGGTCCCGTCGAGCGGCTGTACTGGCGCAGGCGCCAGCCGAGGACGATGGCCTCGGCGAGGAACGCCGCGCCGATGGCTGCGACGCCGACGGCCGCGCCGTTCAAGTCGGGCGCGATCAGCGTGGTGCTGCCGACCGCGGTCACGACGATCAAGCGGATCACCGCGCTGCCGGCGATCGCTTTGGTCTTGCGCATGGCCGAGAGCAGCCCGCGGAACAGCGAGGCATAGCCCCAGAACACCACGACCACGATCATCATCTGCACCCCGGGGGTGGCATAGGTGTTGAGGTTGGCGGGCAGGCCCATGATGCCTGTCAGGATGACATCGCGCATGGGGGTGTAGAACAGCCCGGCGACGATCAGGACATAGACGATGGTGACGCGATGGGCGAAGCGCAGCATGACGCTCATGTCGGGGCGGCTGCGCACCAGGGCCTGCGCGGTCTGTACGAGGTTGCGCAGCGGCGAGGCGACCAGGGACTTGAGCGCATTCACCACCCCGAACGCGGCCAGCGCCAAGTCCGGATTGGCCAGTCGGCCGAGGAAGAAATTGATCAGGAAGGTGACGCCGTTCTCGCTGACCTGGGTAATCATCAAGGGCCAGGAGAAGCCCCACATCTGGCGATAAGGCGCCTGCTCGCCGCCCTTGTCGGGCAACTCGGCGTAGAACTTCCGGCTTACCCAGTACATGTACAAGGCCTCGACGCTCATGCAGCCCACCAGCGACGCGGCCCCCGCCACGGCCCCTTCCATCCAGAACGGCAGCACCAGCAGCATCAGCGCCTGCGAGCCGAGCCGGATCATGGTCGAGTGCGAAATGAGCATCGTGCGCCGGCGCATCATGCACAACGCCGTGGTCATGTTGCGGATCTGATTGGGGAAGATCCACAAGCCCATCACGGCCGAGGCGGCCTTGGCCAGACGCACCACCTCGTCGCTCGCGCCCATCATCTCGCCGAACAGCCAATCGCCCAGGGAAGTCAGTGCGACCGACTCGATGATCAGGAACGGCACCAGCGAGACGCCCAGATAGAACCGTGCGACGCGCCAGAACGAGCGCTTGTCCGTCACGAAGGACATCGCCGCCTGGGTCTCGACGCCGACGATGCCGCTGAAGGTGGTATTGAATGCGAAAGCGACGCTGAAGGCCGCCAGGGTGGTGGTGGGGTCGCCGAGTCGGGCGAGAAAGGCGTGGACCAGCGAGTGCGACAGCTGATGCAGTTCGGTGGTCAGGATGAGCGGCAGGAAGAACCAGACGGCCGTTCGGACCGTCAAGGGGCCTTGCGGCTGCACGTAACTGGGGCCGGCGACTACGGCCATTGCAGGCGCCCACCGCGCAAGGCCGGTGGATCGATCGACAGAATTGCAGAAAATGCTGCGAACATGATGATGGAACCCGGGTGCACGGCGCGCATGCGCCCGGCCTCCCTGGCGGACAGGCTGCGATGGATCACAGTACGGATTATTGCATTGATCCGCTCGCATGAGCGCGTAGCGTTCCACAACGTGGTCAGTGCATGAAGTGTCGAGGCCATGCCGGGCTATCATGCGGATCACGCAGAGGAGACCCGGAACGATGTCCATCGCCGAACGAATCGCCGCACGCGCCCTGGCGATCAACTTCGAAAGCTTGCCGCCCGAGGCGCTGCATTGGGCCAAAGTGGGGGTGCTCGATTACATCGGCTGCACGATCGCCGGTTCCACGGAGCCGGCTGCGCGCATCGCATGCGAGGTGCTGCTGGAGCAGGCGGGCAAGGGTGCCGCCACCTTGCTCGGCCGCAAGGAACGCGCGCCATCGCTCGATGCAGCCGTCATCAACGGTACGGCGTCGCACGCGCTCGATTTCGACGACATCAGCAACACCATGGGCGGCCACCCGTCCGCACCGGTGCTCTCCGCGCTGCTGGCATTGGCCGATGAAGCCGCCTATGCGGGGCGAGACCTGCTCACAGCTTATGTCGCAGGTTTCGAAGTCGAGACCAAGATCGCGCGCGGGGTGCATTTTCATCACTACACCAAGGGCTGGCATCCGACCTCCACGCTCGGCGTGTTCGGGGCGGCCGTGGCGTGCGCGCACATGCTCGGCCTCGATGAGACGCGCACCACGACGGCCATCGCCATCGCTGCATCGTCGTCTGCCGGCATCAAGGCCAACTTCGGCACCATGACCAAGCCCCTGCATGTGGGCATGTGCGCTCGCGCGGGTCTGTTCGCGGCCAAGATGGCGGCCAAAGGCTTCACGGCGAGCGCCGATGTGTTCGAGCACAAGCAAGGCTTCCTGGATGTCTACAACGGTCCGGGCACTTACGAGGTCGAGCGCATCTTCGAGCGCTGGGCGGCACCGCTGGACATCGTGAGCCCGGGCATCGCGATCAAGCAGTATCCGTGCTGCGGCAGCGTGCATCCGGCGCTCGATGCGATGCTGCACCTGGTTCGCGAACACGATCTTCGGGCCGAGCAGATCGGCAAGATCAAGGCATGGCTGCATCCGCGCCGCTTGGAACACACCAACCGGCAGTGGCCGAACAGCAATCTCGATGCGAAGTTCAGCGTCCAGTACTGCATTGCGCGGGCGGTGACGGATCGCCGCATCGTGATGGCGCAGTTCGAGGACGACGCTTATCGGGAGCCCGCGCCGCAGGCGCTACTGGGCGCGATCGAGGCTTACCCCTACACCAGTGCGCAGTTCGCCGAGAGCAATCATTTCGGCAGCGAGGTGGAGGTGACGCTGAAGAGCGGCGAGATCCTGCGGGCGAAGGTCGAGCAGGCGGTGGGGCGCACGTCCGACGATCCTTTGCCTGCTGTGTTGCTGCGCGAGAAATTCGTGAATTGTTGCGCACGCACGCTGACTCGAGATGCGATCGACGCGCTGCATGCATCGATCGAGGATCTCGAACACGCACGCGACGTGCGCGCCGTGACCGCGTTGACAACCGAGACGCTGCCCTGAAGGCGGGGCGTGTGTCGTTACCTCCGGAGAGAAATCAGATGCGGCTAGCGGTACTCGGTGTTTCCCTGGGAGCGCTCTGCTTGCCCGTGGCAAGTCATGCGCAAACCTATCCCAACAAGGGACTGCGACTGGTCTCGCCCTATGCACCCGGTGGGGGCACCGACATCCTGGCGCGCTTGATCGGACAAAAGCTTGCCGAGGCGCTCGGCCAGCCGGTCGTGGTGGAGAACCGGCCCGGGGCAGGAGGCACGATCGGCACCGAGATCGTGACGAGGGCCCCGGCGGACGGTTATACCATCATGGTCGCGTCGCCCTCGCCGATCGTCGTCGCGCCGCATCTGCACAAGAAGCTGCCCTACGATCCGCTCCGAGATCTCGCGCCGATCACGATGATCTCCGTGGTGCCGGCGGTACTGATCGTGCATCCCTCGTTGCCGGTCCGGACGGTCAAGGATCTGGTGGCCTTGGCGAAGAGTCGCCCGGGGGAACTGACCTTTTCGTCATCGGGCAATGGCGGCACCGGGCATCTGGCCGGGGAGATGCTCAAGATGATGGCCGGCACCGAGATGGTCCACGTTCCTTACAAGGGCACCGGCCCTGCAACGACGGCAGTGCTGGGCGGGGAGGTGTCGCTGAGCTTCGGCAACATCATGTCGACGCTGGCCTATGTCAAAGCCGGTCGCCTGCGAGCCGTCGCCGTCACGACACCCACGCGCTCGCCCGTCCTGCCCGATACGCCGTCGGTTGCTGAGACTTTGCCCGGTTACTCGGCCGGTCCGTGGTACGGGATTCTGGCACCGGCCGGACTACCGGCCCAAATCGCCGAACGGCTGCAGAGGGAGATCGTCAAGATTCTGCGTTCGCCCGAAATGGCGAAGATCCTGCGGGCCGAAGGCGCAGAGCCGATCGGGAACACGCCGGCGGAATTCGCGGCTCAGTTGCGCGCCGAAACGGAGCGCTGGGGCAAGGTCGTGCAACAGACGGGAATGAAAGCGCAATGAACTCGCGGTCGCGCAGCCCGAGGTCCCGAGTTCGCCATTCGCTGTTCTTAGACTGAAGCCGGCGAGCGCCGGCCCTACGCATCGCCGTGCATCTGCGCTCGGTGCCCGACCTGGATGCAGTTCGTATCTTCCCTGGCCTCGTTTCCCACCCCTTGCTCATCGAGGGGCCGTCCGACGCGATTGGCCATTCAGCGACGAATCCCTGCCTCGGGACACGCAAGGGAAGGCTGCGGCCGGGACCGTCCGCGGAACAGGCCCGGCTGCCGACCGGATCAATTCAGCTTGAGATTGCGCTCCTTGATGAGGGTACGCCAGCGCTGCATGTCCGATTTGATCAGCGCGTGCAGATCTTCCGGCGTGCCGGCGAGTGCCGTGGAGCCGTCGGCTTCCAGGGTGGCTGCGAACTCCTTCTCCCTCACGATGGCACCGATCTCGGCGTTCAGGCGAGCCACGATGTCCCGCGGGATGCCTTTGGGCCCTAGGATCGCTTTCCAGTCGTAAGGGTCGTAACCCGGCAAGCCGGCTTCGGCGAAGGTCGGCACATTGGGCATGGAAGGCATTCGGGCGCTGCCACCCACGCCGAGGGCGCGCACGCGCCCCGACTTCACGATCGGTGCGGCGACGGTGGGATTCGCGGTCGTGAGCATGATGTTGCCCGCGAGCATGTCGATCAGCGCCTGCGACGAACCCTTGTAGGGAACGTGGATCATGCTGATGCCGGCGACCGACGCGAGGTGTTCCAGGTTCAGGTGTGCAATGGCGCCCACGCCTGCGGTGCCGAACGTCATTTCGCCGGGGCGCCGTTTGGCGGCACTGATCAGATCGCCCATGGTCTTGAACGGAGAGGTGGGGCTGACGATCACGACCGCTGGCTGGCGGGCGAGCGCGACGATGGGCGTGATGTCGTTCAGCGGATCGAACGGCGTCTTGCCGATCGCAGCCTGGATCCCGTACGTGCTGGAGGTCGAAAGCAGGGTATAGCCGTCCGGCGCCGCGCGCACGACCGCCTCGGCACCGATGTTGCCGCTCGCGCCGGCACGGTTCTCGACGATGACGGTCGCGCCGGTCCGCTCGATGAAGCGGGCAGCGACCTTGCGTGCCATGGTATCGCCGCCGCCGCCGGGGGAGAACGGCACGACGATCCGGATCGTCCTCGATGGAAAGGGTTGCTGGCTCCAGGCCGGCGCTGCGGCGAGCAGCGAAGCCCCGAGCAGGGAAACGACGGATGTTGCTAACAGCGTACGCTTGAATTTCATGGGTTGACCTCCCCCGGAGTAGATTGGATGGGTGTTGCAGCCTTGGGCGTGCTTCACGCGCGCGGTAGGATAAACCAAAGGTCACCCGGCGAGGCGTCTCTCTGCGCGCCGTTTCTCGGGACTGCACCGACGCCGTGTATAGTCGGAGGCTTGCGCTGCACGACCGGTTTCGGCCGCGGCTGTGCGGGGATGCGCCCGGAGGAGCTCACATGATTCTGCGATCTATTCGTACAGGTTCGGGCCTGGGCTTGTGCCGTGTCGTCCGCTCGGGCGTTGCGTGGCTCGGCGCGGGTGTCTTGACGTTGGCAAGCGCGGTCGCGGCGGCGCAGGGCTTTCCGACCAAACCGATGCGCATCGTGGTGCCTTATCCGGCCAGCGGGCCGACCGACATCACGGCGCGCGTGCTGGCGCAGAAGTTCAGCGAAGCGACCGGTCGGCCTGTCGTGGTCGACAACAGGCCGGGCGCGGGCGGGATCATCGGTTGCGAGATCGTCGTCAAGTCCAATCCCGACGGCCATACGCTGCTCATCATGCCGACGCAGGTCGCGATCAATCCTTCGCTCTACGAGAAGATGCCTTTCGATACGCTGAAGGATCTGGCGCCCATCACGCAACTGACGACCCAGCCCTACATCCTGGTCGCGCCTCCGACGGCGCCGTTTCGAACCGTGCAGGAGCTGGTTGCGCTGGCCAAGTCGAAACCGGGCGAGTTGCGGTGCGCTTCTTCCGGGATCGGCGGCGGCAACCATCTCGCATGCGAGCTGTTCAACAAGATGGCGGGCACGAAGATCACCCACATCCCGTACAAAGGCGCAGCGCCGGCGCTGATCGATACCATGGCTGGCCGGGTGGAAATGTACATGCCCAATCCGATCACGGCGTTGCGGCAAGTCGAGGCAGGCAAGCTGCGGGCGATTGCTTTCACCGGAGCCAAGCGCGTGAGCATCCTGCCCGATCTGCCGACCGTCGCTGAATCCGGCCTGCCCGGTTTCGATGCCGGCGTCTGGATGGGCTTGTTCGCTGCAGCGGCCACGCCTGCCGATTTGATCCAGCGACTCTATCGCGACACGGCGCGTTTTCTGCAGCAGCCCGATGTGCGCAAGAACCTCGCCTCTCAAGGCGGCGACATCATCGGCAGCACGCCGTCCCAGTTCGGGGCGTTCATGAAGGCCGAGGTCCAGAAGTGGGCGGAAATGGTGAAGATCTCGGGCGCGAAGGCGGATTGAGCCATGAGCGGGTGCACGGGTTCCGCGGCTCGGGTGCCCCCGACTGTGCATACATGCACCGGCGTTTTGTTTCAGCGCAGTCGAACGACTCGGGGTGCCCGCGAGATGCTGGTCGCGCAGAAGGTCGAGGTTCAGCCACAGTCTCGCCGGCTCACTCGGCGTGCGGCAACGCAGGTTCCGGGGATGCCGACGGCATGGGTCCGTGCGTTGCGCCTGCCGATGATCGCGATCATTTGTAGCCAAGCCTCGCTGGCGCTTGCCCAAGACGGCAGCTGTCCGCCTCGACCGCAGACGCTCGCGGTTCCGATCGCCGCAATCGCGACCTGGAGCCTCGCCTCCGAAGCAGATTCCAATTGCATCTATACCCGCAGGTCGCAGGCCTCCGGCGTGCACGAGATCCTGGCCGTCGCCACGTTCGCTGCAAGCCCAGCGCGTCTGCGCGAAGTGCTCTCGGACTATGCGCGCTACCCCGAGTTCATGCCCTATGTCCAGGCGAGCACGGTGCTCAAGCGCGAAGGGCGCACAGCGTGGGTGTTTCAGCAATTGTCGTTTCCGTTCCCGATCAGCGATCGCTACTACACCATCCGTGCGTCCAGCGAGCCCGGCGCTGCCTCCGGCAACGGCGCGCGGATCGCCTGGACGCTAGCCCGCGACACCGAATCGCCAAAACGGGGCGAGGGCGTGTCGATGCTCGTCAACGAGGGCTTCTGGGATCTGCGCCCGCTCGACGGCGGCGCATCGACTCGGGTGACGTACTTCATCCATACGAATCCCGGCGGGTCGCTGCCTTCGTTCGCCGTGAACATGGCCAACACGGTGGCCGTCCCTCGCGTCATGGAAAGCCTGCGCGCACGGGTTCTCGATCCTTCGTTCACCGGCGAAAGCACGCCCTGACCGCTGAACCCGTTCGTTCGCTGCAATCCGATTGCGGGGTCAGTCGAGCGTGCTGGCGCGGGCAGGCACGCCGACGCTTCGCCGTCTACGGTGCCTCAGGACCGATCGGAAGGCCGAGCTGCTCCCGCAGGCGATTCACCGCTTCGGGTTCGCCGCGCAGGCGAAAGTACGCGCCGTCGTCCTGCGCTCGCTCCTCCAGGACTTCGCAGCTGGAGAAGATCGTCCCGCGCAGATGTTGCGCCGACCAGGGCAGCAGGAACTCGGCTTCCACGAGCCCGCGCTGGAAGAACGCGACGATCGCAGCGTGCAGCTCGGCGACGTCTGTTTCGCTGCGTGCGCTGATCACGACGCAATCGGGGTGCTGCTCGCGCAACTGCATCTTGCGTTCGTTTTGCGCGGCCTCGTCACCGACGCGATCGATCTTGTTGAAGACCAGCATCCGCGGTACCGCCTGTGCGCCGATCTCGGCGAGCACCTTCTCGGTCACAGCCAGCTGGCGCTCGCGCCCGGCATCGGCCGCATCGACGACATGAAGCAGCAGCGAGGCCTCGAGCGCTTCGTCGAGCGTCGACTTGAACGATGCGACGAGACCGTGCGGCAAGTTCTCGATGAAGCCGACCGTATCGCTCACCAGAACGCGCGGGATGCTCTCGGGATGGAGCGCGCGCACGGTGGTGTCCAGCGTCGCAAAGAGCTTGTCGGCGACCAGCACCTCGCTCCCGGTGAGCGCGCGCATCAAGGTCGACTTGCCGGCGTTGGTGTAGCCGACCAGCGCAACGCGGGCGAGCCCTTCGCGTTCCTGCCGACGCTCGCGCTGGGTCTTGCGCTCCGCATCGAGCGCAACCAGGGATTCCTGCAGCTCGGCGATGCGCTCGCGGATCTTGCGTCGATCGAGTTCGCCGCGAGATTCGCCCGCGCCGCGGCCACCGACCCCGCTGCGCTGTCGGCCTTGCGGACCGGCGAGCTTGGCGGCCTCGCGCAGTCTGGGCGCCATGTAGCTCAGGCGAACGATCTCGACTTGCGCACGAGCGGCACGGGAGCGGGCGTGGCGATGGAAGATCTCGAGGATGACCATGGTGCGGTCCATGACCTCGCAGCCGACTTCCTTTTCCAGGTTGCGGGCCTGCATGGGAGAGATCTCGTGGTCCACGAGGACGATGTCGGCACGGCGGGTCTGCGGGTCGGCCGGACTATCCTGCGCGTCTTCCTCGACCTCGGGCGCGTCCTCGACGGCGTCCGAGTCTGCGTCGGCATCGGATTGGTTGCGAACGAAGCGGCGCATCTCCTGCCGCTTGCCGGTGCCCAGATAGGCCGCAGGGTCGAACCGCGCCCGCTGCTGCTTGAACGTGCCGACGACCTCGAATCCGAGGGTCTTGGCGAGTTGGCCGAGTTCGGTCAGCGAGGTGTCGAGGGCCTCGTCGCTCACGTCGGGCAGTTGTACGGCGGCGAGAATCGCCCGGGTGGGTTTGGCTTTGAGGTCTTGAGTCATCGGACCCGGAGCTTAACAGGTCGTGCTGCGCAAGCGCGCTGGTCGAGGCCGCTTTGCGCAGCTCGCACGCCGTCGGATACGCACGACCGAGCCAAGCGAGGGCAGAATGCCCCTTCGAGACGAGCTAGGCTGCAATGCAGCAGGGCGATCCATCCGCGCCGGCGCGATGGCAAGCGTGATTCGGCATCGACGCGCCAAAGCGGGCGGGGAAACGAAAAAAGCCCTTCGCTGGGAGCGAAGGGCTTTGCGTGTCGAAGCGAGCGTTGCAGCGTCAGTTGAACTTGATCCCGCTGCGCTTGACCAGATCGACCCATTTGTTGACGTCGGCGTGCATGAATTTGCGAAAGGTCTCGGGATCGTTGCCCACGACCTCGGAACCCAGGGAAGTCATGCGCTTGACGAAGGCCGGGTCTTTCAGCAGCACGTTGGTCTCGGCATGGATCTTCGTGAGCAAGGGCTTGGGCAGATTCGCAGGAGCCATCACGCCATACCAGCCCACGACCTCGAAGCCGGGAATGATCTCGGCGACGGCGGGAACGTCCGGCAGGGATTGGAGGCGCTTGGCCGCGCTCACCGCAATGGCGCGCAGCTTGCCCGCTTGCACTTGCGTGACGGCGGCCGTGAGGCCGGCGAAATTGAAGTGGTACCGGTTGGCGAGCAGGTCGACGATGGCCGGTCCCGTGCCTTTGTACGGAATATGCTGAGCCTTCACTCCCGTCATCAGCTTGTAGAGTTCACCTGCCATGTGCCCGCCGCTGCCTATGCCGGCCGAGCCGAAGTTGATCGGCTCCTTCGTGGCCTTGGTCCACTCGACGAACTCCTTCAAGTTCTTCGCCGGGTGAGCCGGATTCACGACCAGCAGGGTGCCCGCAGACGTCATCTGGGTGATGGGGGTGAAATCGTTCACCGCGTGGTAGGGCAGCTTGGGCTGGATCGCTGCGTTTATGGTGTGCTGGTGGTAGACGATGAAGAGCGTATAACCGTTGGGCTCGGAGTTTTTCGTGATCTCGGCTGCGTTGATGCCCGAGGCGCTACCGCGGTTGTCGACGATGACCGGCTGCTTCCATGCTTCGGTGAAGTGGGCGGCCAGCAAGCGCGCCAGGAAGTCGGTGGTGCCGCCAGGGTTGGCTGGCGTGATGATGCGGACGGGCCGGTTGGGGTAATCGTCTGCGGCTGCGGCCTGCGCAACCGCGGGCGTGATCCCGCAGGCCACGGAAACGACGCTGGCGATCAGCGTCCGACGCAAACTCGATGACAACCCTTGCTTTCTTGTAGGCATATTCGAATCCAATGACATTGACCGCTCCTCGCGGAATTCAGAAAAAGAACGATACGTGATTGAGGGATGGCAGTCGATCAGATAACCCCTTACGTTTAGTTCCGAGAACTCACGGGGCGCTGCTCACGCATCGCGCATTGCGATGCAGCAGAAACGCTGGGTTTCGTCTCGCTGCGTGCGGCCTCTACTTCGCCAACGGCGGCGCGACCGACAAACCCTTTACGCCACTCTTCGCTATCCATTGAGTCACGAGCCCCGACGCCTTGACCTCTTCGACCAGATCGCGCAGATAGGCATCGGCTGCCGGACGACCCTTGGGCGTGCCGACGGTATGTCGGACAACGTAGAAGTTCCCCTCGAGCAGCCGCGATCCCGGCAGCGTAGGCATGAATTCCAGCAGCGCCGGCTTCAATCCCGCCAGCACTTCGAGCTTTTCGCGCGCGAAATGTTCCTGCGCTGCATCCAGACCTTCGATCTGCACCAACTGCGCCTGCTTGATGGTGCGGCTCAGAAAGAGGTCGTACGCGCTCCTCGCCGCCGATGCGATCCGGATTCCGGGGCGGTCGACTTCGTCGGCACTGCGCAAGGTCGAGCCCGCGGGCACCAGATAGGTCGATTCGATTTCCGTCAGCGGGGGCGCGAACGTGATTTCCTCGGCTCGCTTGGGCTCGATGCCGAGCACCGAAATATCCCAGGCATCGGCGCTTACCGATTCGGCCAGTCCACCCGCCGACTCGTAGACGAGGATGTCCAGCGGCACCGCCAGCCTGCGGGCGAGTTCACGCGCGAATTCGACCGCGACGCCGCCTTGCTCGCCGTTCGGGCCGCGGGTCGTGAGCAGCATGTTCTGAAAGTTGATGCCCGCGCGCAGCTTGCCGGTGGGCGTGAGCTCCGCTTTTGCGGCGGGTGGAACGGGGGATGCGGGGGCGTTGGCTGCCATGGCGGGTACTCCTCCTGTCTATGCGAATCGATCAGCCTGCGAAGTGTAAACGCTTGAGTGCCCGTTGGTGGTCCAAACCCGCCCATCGCGAGGACGGCTCGGATGCCGCTCGCGACGTGTCCGATCGCGATTCGGCGCTCGCGGTCAGCGAAATTCGGCGCCGGGATAATGCGCTGCGACGAACGCCGTCGCCTCGGTCCTATTCGGTGAGCGGACGGTGCTGGGCATTCGCGCTCTCGATGGCGCGAACGAACAACGCTTGCCTGGCCGCGAATTCGTCGACGATGCTTGCATGATGCCGAGGCCCGCTGCGCGGTGTTCCGATCAGGTGTATTCGATCTTCTCGCCGGGTGCAGGGGTGCCTTGAAACGATCCCTTGGCAAGTACCGCCTCGCGTCCGCCCGCAGCCTCGACCAGCGCCGCCTGAGCGGCTTGGGCGGCGGCGTTCACGGCAACGGGATCCAAGCGAGCATGCAGTTCGGCTTCCAGCGCCTCGAGCACCTCCGCATGCGCCGGATCGTCGGCGAGGTTGCGCTCTTCCTCCGGGTCGGCCACTTCGTCGAACAGTTCGGGCGCGTATTCGACGTAGTGGATGTACTTGTATCGGCCCTTGCGGATCATGAAGACGGCGGTATCGGCGCCGGTCGCGTGATACTGGCTCAGGACCGCGCGCTCGATGTCGTCCGGTTCGTTGGCGAGCGTGCGCATCGACTTGTATCCTGGAACGATACGCTCCGCGAGTCCGACCGTCTCCAGGATGGTCGCCGCAGCGTCGGCGAGCGTCACGGGTGTGCCGACGACCTGACCCGACGGAACGCCCGGCCCCGAGACGATCATGGGGATGGCGACCGATTCCTCGTACATGTTCGATTTTCCCCACAGGCGTCGCGTGCCCAGGTTCTCGCCATGGTCGGCCGTGTACACGATCAGTGTGTCGTCGCGCAGCCCGGCGTCCTCCAGTGCCTGCAGCACCCGGGCGACGTTCGAGTCCATGTACGAACACAGCGCATAGTAGGAGGCGATGGCGACCTTGCGTGTCTCTTCGGTGAAGAAATCGTCGTGACACTGCATCTGGCGGAACTTCTCGATCCACGGATGCCGCGGGTAGTCGGGGGCGCTGCCCTTCGGGCGCTCGAGCAGACTGTGTGGGTAGAGGTCGTAGAAGGCTTGCGGCGCGATCAGCGGAAAGTGCGGGCAGACGAAGGAGCAGAACAAGGCCCATGGCCGGTCCTTGTGTTTCGGCGCTTCGTTCTTGAGCCAGTCGACGGTGTGCTCGGCGATCGACTGGTCGTAGCGGATGTATCCCGAATCGCCCGGGCCGATCTGGCTCGCGAGCTTGCTCTTCTTGATCGGCGGTCCGAGCGGACGCTTGACCGATGCGGCGACTGCGCCCTTGCCCTCGACGATGTGCAGGGGGACGATCTGCCTGTCGAAGCCGGTCGGATCCTGCTCGCTGCGGTAGTGCAGCTTGCCGATCGACAGGCAATGCATGCCGGCTTCTTGCATCGCGTGGCCCCAGCCCTCTACGCGGCCGTCATAGGCGAGCGCATTGTCCCAGTAGCCGATCTCGTGCACGTCCCGGCCGGTCGCGAAGCTTGCGCGCGCCGGAACGCAGATCGGCGAATTCGTGTAGGCGTTGGTGAACCGGGCTCCGCTCGCTGCGAGCCGGTCGATGGCCGGCGTCTTGACGAAGGGATGACCATAGCATCCGGAGGCTTTCTGCTGATGCTCGTCGGCCATGATGATGAGAACGTTCTTAGGCATCGTCTAGCGCTCTTCGTGAATGGTTGGTGCGGCCCCGGTGCGGCGGACCGGCCGAGGCGGGCAGCGGGAGGACGAATCCGAACCCGCGGTCGACGCCGCCGACCCGGCCGAGTCTTGCCGGTCGGCGCCGCGGCGCCAGATCAGCCGATCTTGAGGTTGAGACGGCGGATGAGCTCGCCCCATTTCTTGCGCTCGGCGGCGAGCCAGGCGCTGAACTGCGCCGGTGTGCCGCCGTCGAGGTAGATGGCGCGGCTGGCCATCTCCTTCTTGTAGGCCGGATCCGACAGCACCTTGTTGAGGTCGCGATTCAATGAGGCGACGATCGTGGCGGGCGTTGCGGCCGGCACCAGGACGCCGTAGCCGAGCACGGATTCATAGCCCTTCAAGGTCTCCCCCATGGTGGGCATGTCCGGAAGCGAAGGCAGCCGGTTCCTGCCGGTGACGGCCAGGCCGCGCATCTTGCCCGATTGCATGTGCCGCATTCCCGGGTAGGCCGAGTCGAACTGCAGGTGGATCTCGCCGGACATCAGCGCGGCGCTCGCCAGTGCGCCCCCTTTGAACGGGATATGGACCAGGTCGATGTCGGCCATGGACTTGAACAGCTCGGCGCTCAGATGCTGGGTCGTGCCCGGGCCGCCCGAGCCGAAGTTGAGCGAGCCCGGCTTCGCCTTGGCGGCCTTGATGAGTTCCGGCACGGAGTTGACGTTGGACGATGCGCTGACGAGCAGCATGAGCGGCGTCTCGCCCAGTTTCACGACGGGCGCGAAATCCTTGTCCGGGTCATAAGCGAGTTTCGTGTACAGGGCCGGATTGATCGCCAGGATGGGATGGGTGACGAAGAAAATCGTGTAGCCATCGGCTTCGGATCGCGCGACATGTCCGGCAGCCACGCCGCCGCCCGCGCCGCCCATGTTTTCCACCAGCAGCGGCTGGCCCCAGACTTCACCCAGCGCTTTGCCCAGGGATCGCGCGAACAGGTCGCTGCCGCCGCCCGGCGCGAAGGGCACGACGAGTCGCACGTTGCGCGAGGGGTAGTTCTGCGCGAATGCGACTGCCGTCGCAGCGGCGAGGGCGAGCGCGAGCAGCGTTCGGGTGCAACCGTGGACAAGACGACGCTTCATCATTTCTTTTCTTCCTCCTGGGTCTAGGTTTTGCCCGGGCACCCTCGGATGAGGGCAGCCCGGCCCTTGCGGCACGTCGGCTGTCGCCGCGCCGATCCGGGTCGCGTGTTCGATGGGGTTACGCGGCACCGCTCTGCAGCGGTGGCTCGACAGCTTGGCCCGGAACGCGATCAATCGTCTTCGGTGGGAAATTCCAGCACCAGCGCTTCGAGCCCCTGCTTGCCGGCGCGGATCTCGAAGCCGGATTCGTTCGATTCCACGGCAACCATGGACCACCGGGGCAGTTCCTGGCCGTCCTTGGCCAGGCTGCCATTGGCGACGAAAACGTAGTAGCCGCCGGATCTGCGAGGATCGGGGCCCATGACCGCCATGCCCGCCCCGAGCCGCAACACATGCGCGGCCATGTCGTCGTCGATCTTGGCTGGGTCGTAGAGGGGCTCCCAACTCGCTTCCTTGCGGCTTTGCATGACAGGATCGGTCGACAGCCCGATCGGCGCCGACAGCAGGTTGCGTCGCTTGCTGGGCTTCAGATGATCTTTGTATCCCGGCTGGTGCAGATAGACTGGGGCCGAGACGCCCGTCTTGATGCGAATCGCCATGAAGCTCAGTCCGAAGGGGCCGGCCACCACCGGGCCATACGCCGTATGGTGATCCTTGTACTGCACGACAAGCGGCTGCAACGCGTTCTTGCCGAGTGTTCCCGAGCCTGCCGTGAAGAGCTGGAATTGCGTCGTGCCGTGGAAGTGCGCGACGACGGTTTCGTTCGGATTCAGGTCGGACATGGTGGCCTGGGGGCCGGGGGCAACGCTGGTCGACGACCGGGGGCCGAAGAATTCCGTGCCCCAGTGTTCGATGCCCGTGCCGGGGGACTTGATGATGCGCCGCTTGGCGAGCGCTTCGGTGCTGCTCATGGCATGAATCATTGTCTGCTTCCTCCTAACCGATGCCCGTGGGACCGCCTGTGCCCTGGCTGCGCCGTACGCGCTTGCGCGCCGTCCTGGCAGACGGCTGCAGCCAGGGGAGGGCGCGTGGCGCCCAAGAAATCGTCGCCTCGAAGCCTAACACAAGGGCGAACGCGAACGCTCGGGTCGGCACGGTCGGCTAAACTCGGGGCCCATACAAGCAACCGTGGGGGGCGGCGCCGTGGATCTGGGAATCGCTGGAAAAGTCGCGCTCGTGACCGCCTCGAGCGCGGGCATGGGCAGGAACATCGCGCATGCGCTCGCCGCCGAAGGCGTCGACGTCGTGCTCTTCGCCAGATCGGCCGACAAACTGGACGCGGCGGCGCGCGAGATCGCGCAGCGACACGGCACGCGCGTGCTCGCGGTGCCGGGCGACATGCGATCGGCCGCCGATGTCGAGCAACTGGCGCAGACGCTGGTGCGCGAGTTCGGCGGCCTGGACATCCTGATACTCAATACCGGCCGTGCGCCCAATCCGATCCGGGCGACGCTCGACGAGACTGACGAAGCGCGCTGGCACGAAGCCTATCAGACGCAATTGTGGGGGGCGATTCTGGTCGCCAAGCGCATGGTGCCCCTGATGCAGGGGCGAGGCTGGGGGCGGATCATCGCGATCACCTCGGCTTCGGTGAAGCAGCCCATGGCGCACCACAGCCTGTCCACCGTGTTCAGGGCGGGCGTGACCGCCTACATGAAGCATCTGGCCAACGAGATCGGCGCCAGCGGGGTCACGGTCAACTGCGTGTCGCCCGCGCTGATCGACACTGCGCATCGGGGGCCGCCGCCGGCCGGACGGTCGGAGGCCGAAACGGCCGCGCGCAAGAAATTGACGCCGCTCGGACGCATGGGCACGCAGGAAGAAGTGACGGGGGTGGTGACTTTCCTCGCCTCCCGGCAGGCGGGCTTCATCACCGGATCGAGCATCCAGGTCGAAGGGGGCATGATCGGCTCGCTATGCTGACGGCGCATCGCGGCGACTGATCGATCGGCGCTGTGCCTCTAGCCGCGCGTCGGCATGAGCGGTGCGCCGGCCGGCCTGCTGTTCGCGGAAGACACGAGCTTCCATCGGCCGGTCCCGCCTCGTACGGCGCGGACGGATCGCCGCTTCCACGTCATCCTCTGCGCTGGCCCAATGACGGGGACGGCGCCCCTCGTTCTCGGTTCGAACTGCCCGAGCTGTTCGCGCGCAGTCGACGATTCAGGGCGGCAATCGGCGAAGCTCCCGAGCCTGCTTGGCTGCGCGCCCCGACGTCCGTTGCTGGCCACGCGCCATCGCGGCGCGTGCGCTCGCCATGACCAGGTGGCAAGCCCGCTACTTGGGCTTCGGATTGAAGGCGGAGCCTTTGGGTGGTGTGCGGCTCGCCACCTGCACCGGCGCGGGTGCCTTGGCCTTCTTGGGTTTCTTTGCTTCACGATTGCTGCGCTGTTGGCCTTTGGCCATGGGAGTGCTCCTTACACCAGTGTCGCGGCGGATCGCCGCCCTACAGGCTCACGATGGCGGGTCTTGAGCGGGACGCGCCCGCTCGGAGAATGCGCCTTCGCATCGGGTCAGACGACGACCCGCCTGGCCACATCACGTCGGCCCCTTGCCTCGAAGACGACGTGTCAAGCGCTGAGAAAATACGCGAACTCACGGACAGGGTCTGTGTGCAAGCGAACATAGGGCCGCACCTCGCGCAGGCTCGGCTCTCTATCGCCTAATGACTTGCTCGACCGAATACGGCGGCCCGTTCGCCATACGCTCGAAATAGGAAACGTATGCGTCGCTTCCGGACGGCCATTGGCGCAGGAAGCGACGCTGTGATTCGCTTGCGTCGATTTCGATCGCATAGGCATCGGCGTAAACGTCAGCTCGCTTCACGCCGGCCCGAGAACGGCCCGGCGCGGGCGGCGACAAGGCGATTCTCGTGAACAGTCCGGCGCTGTCGCCCTCGAAGTTCGGCATGCCTGCCGCCCCGTTGTTGAGGATCCATCCGCGCTCGGCGCCGGTATCCCGCCTCAGCGACTGGAACACGGGCAGGCAGGTGTGGCTGCAAGCGAAGGCATCCACGTTCGCTCTCGCCAGCCAATCGCGAACACGATCCTGGTGCGCGGGATCGTGCAGATGCTCCTGGGCAAACCCCCAGCCGGCGAGGGACTCGGCATCGCCATGCACGATCCCGATGCGCATGTCTCCGACATCGGCGCGCAGCCACATCGGCAGCGATCCGAGTTCGAAGCGCTGGCCGGGCGAAATCGCCTGACGAAGGCGGTCCAGGATGCGATTGGAGCGCATGACGATGTCTTCGCCCACCCAGGCCGGGTAGGCGCAGCCGCAGCCAGGGTCGTTCTCGCCGTCCGCCGGTGGCGCGGCCAGTTCGGTCTCGACGTTGCCTCGGGTGGCGGTATGGGCGAGCACCTGGGATTGGACGCGCGCGAACACATCCGGATCGATGTCGAACCAGTGAAAGTCGCCATTAAACACCAGACGCTTGCGACCGCGCTCGGCCGCGAACAACTCGAGCACCCGTTCCAGGGCGAGTTCGTTGCCGTAGAGGCCGCCCACGACATACAGCACGTCGAGGGATTGAAGATCCGTCCTGGCCGCCGAGGCAAAGACTTCGGGCCGATAGCGGTAGTGCAGCGGGCAGCTTCTGCCCGGGGCTGCGCTGTCGGGAGTGCCGCCGATCATCGCGCGATCGTCGCCTGAGCGATGGCCGCCAGGGCTTTGCGCACGTTGTCGGCGGCGGGACAGTCGCCGCCGCCGTGCCTGCGGACCATCCAGACCGGATCGTTGTAGCTCAGCCACACCTGGGACTGGGCATCCACCCACACCAGCGCCTTCATCGGCAGGTCGATCCCCACCCCCTGGGCGCACTCCATCAACGGTGTGCCGGCCTGCGGATTGCCGAAGATCATGAGCTCGGTGGGGCGCAGGCTCTTGCCCACCTTGGTCGCGCCCGCGGCATGATCGATGCGGGCGACGATCGCCAGGCCGCGCTTTTTCACCTCGCCCTCGAGGCGCGTGAGCGTCTGCGCAGCGCTGTGCGGGCTTTTCAGCGTGATCATGCCGTTGTCGTGCGGCTGCAAAGTGGCGCATCCGCTCAAGGCGATCGCCGACATCAAGGCAAGTCCAGCGCGTGTGGATGACATGGCTTCTCCAGGGGTGGTGGGTGAACAGGATTCAGCTGACATGGATCGCGCGGCTCAAGTCCGGTTGTCGGCCTCGTGCATCGCTCGACTCCGGGTGAGGCGCGCCGTAAAGCGCCTTGAGCGCGGCTTCGTCGACGCCGCCGACGGGCAGATCCCAGACGATGCGGCCATGAGCGAGTCCCAGCACGCGCTCGGCGAGCAAGGGCAGCAGGTCGGTCTGATGCACGACGCTGATGAGTGTCCTGCCTTGGGCGGCACGGCGCAGCGCCTGGCAGGCTTGCAGCGTGGCGCTCGGGTCGAGGGCGGCTGTGGGCTCGTCGGCGAGGATCAGCGTCGGGCGCTGCAGGAGCAGGCGCGCGATCGCGACTTTCTGACGCTCCCCGCCGGAGAGGCGATCGGCGCGCGTGTCGGTCAAGTGCTCGATGTCCAGGTCCGCGAGCGCCGCATCGGCCTCCGCACGCAGGTTGGCGGGATAGATGCGCGCCCAGTTGCGCCAGACGGGCAACGCCTGCATGCGGACCGATGCGCCGATCAGCACGTTCTCGCGTGCGCTCAGGCGCGGCACGAGATGCAAACCCTGCATGACGTGTCCGAGTTCGGATCGAAGACTGCGCCACTGCGTACGGGAGAGCGCCGCGTGCGCAAGGCCGAACGTGCGACCGAGCACCTGTGCCTCGCCGCGCGCGAGCCGGACGAAGCCGGCAAGCGTGCGCAGCAGGGTACTCTTCCCGGCGCCGTTCGGTCCGACCAGAGCCACGCGCTCGCCTGCGGCGATCTCCAGATGGGGGATGTCCAGCAGCACGCGTTCTCCGGCCGCGACGCTGATGTCGCGCAGGCGCACCCCCGTCGTCGCGTTCGCCGTGGTCATAGCAACGCCTGGCGTATGCGCCGCGAGAGCGCATCGAAGGTCATGACCAGCGCCACCAGAACGATCAGGATGGTCGAGAGGCGCCCCCACTGGAACAGGCTCACGGCCTCCGAGATGAGCAAACCTAGGCCGCCCGCGCCGATCAGCCCGAGTATGGTCGAGTCGCGGATGTTGTACTCCCAAACGTAGAGATGACTGCTGACGAACTGCGGCAGTACCGAGGGCCAGACGGCGTGGAAGAAGACCTGCATGGGGGTGGCCCCGGTCGCGCGCACGGCGTCGATGGCGGCCATGTCGAGCGTCTCTATGCTCTCGGCGTAGAGCTTGCCGTAGGTGCCCATGGAATGCAGCGCGATCGCGAGTATGCCCGCCGTCGGGCCCAGTCCGACGATGCCGACCAGGACCAGCCCGAACACCAGCGTATGCACCGCGCGCGCTACTCCTAGGACGCCGTTGGCGGCGACCGCGAGCGGCCGAGGCGCATTCATGTTGCGAGCGGCAAGCAACCCGAGGGGCAGTGCGAGGGCCGCGGCGAGCAGCGAGCCCAAGGTGGCGATCTGGAAAGTGACCCAGGTGGCGCGGCCCAGGGCCGCGAGAAACTCCGTCTCGACCACGCGCCGGTTCTCGACGCGCAGCAAGGTGCCGTCGTCGCTGCGATACTCGAGACGTTCGGGCCCGAACCAGACGTCGAGAAAGCTCGGGCGGGCGAAATCGCCCGCGGACTTCAACAGGTTCTCCCACGGGTTGCGGCCGAACGACAGGTCTCCGGCCGCGATCAAGGTACCCAGGCAGAGCGCGATCAGCACGGCGTATACGGCGGCGAGAGCGAGAAAGCCCAGCCGGCCGGACGGCAACACGGGATCACGATGAGCGAGTGCTGCGGGCATCGGGCTATCGTACGGTCAGTTTTCCGGTGGCAAGCCCGGCGTCGCGGATGGGCTTGTAGAGGCGATCGTCGCTGTTCACGAAGCCCGTGTAGTGGGTCGGAAGCAACCGGGGCTGAGCCTTGAGCAGCCCGCCGACTTCGGCAAGCGCCGACTGCAGGCGAGCGACGAGCACCTTGTCCTTGTAGAGTTGCGCGCCGACCGCGAAGGCGTCGTTGGGCAGCGGCGCGGATTGCCAGATGATCTTGCTGCGATCGGCCTTGATCATGCCCTGCTCGATCATCGCGTTGCGGTTGCGGTTGTAGTCGGCACCCGCGTCGATCTGCCCGGCGGTGACTTGCATCTGGATGGCCTGGTGCTTCGTGTGCAACACGCGGGCGAAGTGCTTCTCGGGCTCGATGCCCTTCTGCATGAAGAAGTGCAGGGGGATGAGATAGCCCGAGGTGGATCCTTTGTCGCCGAAGGCGAACGCCTTGCCCTTTCCTTTCGTGAGGAGGTCCTCGACGGTGTTGAGGCCCGAATCCGGGTGCGTGACGATCAGCGCGAAGTATTCCGGCTTGCCTTCGTACAGGATGGTCGAAATGGCCTGGGCGCCGGCACGATGATTGGCGAGCACGTAGCCCCATGGGCCCATCAGGGCGATGTCGGTTTCGCCGCTCGCCAGCGACTGTGCCAATCCTTCCCATGAGTCGACGGTGCGCAGTTCGACCGGCCGGCCCAGGCGTTGCGACAGATGTTGCGCGAGCGGGCGGTAAGTCACGTCGTTGCGCTCGCGGTCAGGCTGGAACATCCCGACGCCGAATCGTAGGGTCGCGCCTTGGGCGTGGGCATTGGGCGCGTTCGCCGTTCCCAGCACGAGGGCGCCGAGCGCGCACAGGCAGGCGGTGATGGAATGCAGTGACTTCATGGAGTGCTCGCTTCAACGTTGAGGAGGCGCGCGGGCGCTTGGGAGAGCCAGCTCGCCGGCACATGGATCAGGTCGGCCGGCTCGTCGACATCGGCGACCGGATCGAGTTCGACCCAGCGCAGGTCCTGCGACCGGGCGCGGTTGCGGGTCGCTTGCATCACGTCGCTCGTGCTCCATGTCATGTCGGCGAACAGCGCCGGGGCGGCGCGGCGCAACCCGACCAGCACGTAGCCGCCGTCGAGCGCGGGGATGAAAACGGCATCGTTGTCGTGCAATGCGACGGCGGCGTTGTGCAGCATGTGCGCGGTGATCGACGGTGCATCGGTGCCGACCAGCAAGGCGCGCTCGTGCGCCAGCAATGCCCGGGTCAGCGCGCGATTCATCCGTGCGCCGAGATCGCCGTCGCCCTGTGAGTCCAGCGCAACGCCATGGCTGGAGGCGAGGTGATGGAAGGCCGGATGATCGGCGTTCGGCGTGGCGCACACTTCGACCCGGCTGAAGCCTGCGCTGCAGCCGACGCTGACGATGTGGTCGAGCATGCGCTGCGCGAGGGCAGCCGCCCCGTCGGCGCCGAGTGCGGGTGCGAGCCGTGTCTTGGCCGCGCCGGCCACGGGCGCCTTGGCGAAGACGATCAGCGCGGTGCTCACCGGTACGCCTGCGCGAGTTCGTGCGGCGAGGCGCCGCGCCAGTACCGCCAGCGCAGCCGCCACATGAGGAAGATGGTGGGCCAGACACCGCGCGCCTCCCAGCGCCGACCGGAGGTCGTGACGCGCGCGCGCAGACATGCGGGCGACCCGAGCGCGCCCAAGCGGCGCGAGAGCTCGATATCCTCCATCAGGGGCTGATCGGGAAAGCCGCCGATGCGCTCGAAGGCCGAGCGGCGCACGAACATCGCCTGATCGCCGGTGGCGATGCCGGTGATGCGCGAGCGCAGGTTCATCATGGCGGCGATCGTTCGCAGCATGGCAGGGCGCCCTTCGATGCGAACGTCGAATCGCCCCCAGTGCGCGCCGCGCGACAGGGCTTGCGCGATGAGGCGATCGGCGGCCTCGGGCAGACGGGTGTCTGCATGGAGGAACAGCATCGTGTCGCCGCGGGCCGCCGCCGCGCCCGCATTCATTTGCCGCGCCCGGCCGCGAGGAGCACTCAGTGCCGTATCCGCATGAGGGCGCGCGAGTTCGAGCGTCCCGTCCGTGCTGCCCCCATCGACGGCGATCACCTCCGCGCCGCGCTGACGCAGCGGCGCCAGTGCGCTCAGTGCAGCGGTGATGCCTGGCGCTTCGTCGAGCATAGGCACGATGATGGAGAGCGCCGGCGTCATCGCGGGTCGTTGAGTACCCAGTCGTAGTCGAGAAAGGCGATCTCCGCTTGCTGAGCGCGTATGCGCTCCCGATCGGCGCTCGCATCGGCGAGCTGATCGGCATAGCGCGCGAAAAAGGCCGGCAGCGAGACGATGCCGCGATGGCCGAGACGGAAATCTTCGCCGTACCAGTCGAAAATCTTCGAGACCTCCAGGCGACTGCGCTGCGGGTTGTAACGGTTGCGCGTGCGGTCGGAAAGGAATCGGACCGTCTGCTGCTCGAGCTGCGCCTCGAGGCGCTCGGCGACGAAGGCCTCTTCGCGCAAGGCGGGGCAGCCGATGCTTGCGCAGTTGACGGCGAAGTGTACCCGCGGTTCGTCGTAGCGTCCGCGCTCGCGCAGCATCTCGTGCTCGATATCGTCGAGCGACACCTTGCCGCCGAGCAGGGGCACCCACTTCGGGCGCCAAGGGTTCTTCAGCAACCCGCCGAGATCCCGGATCGACTTCAGATCGGGGTATCTGGTCAGGATGAGCTCGACGGTGAAGGCGTTGTAGGCGTTGGTCAGGAAGGCCTGTTGCTGCGCCTTGCTGAAGCCCTTGAACGCGGCGGCGCTCACACCGGACAGGCTGTCGAGATAGGCCTTGAGCGCCGGTCGTTCGGCGGCGAAGCCGGCATAGCGCACCTGCGAGGCCTGACCGCCGCGCAGGACGACGACATGCTTCTTCAGCAGGGCCGACCAGGCGCCGTGCGTGTGGTCGAACCCCGTCTGGGCATGCAGCCCGCGCGCGAGCGGCAGGGCCGCGAGGGCGAAGAGCAGATTGCGGCGTCGTGTGTTCATCGTCATGCGCGCTCCCAGGCGTGATAGCGCTCGACCCATTGCAGCAGCTTTTGCGGCGCATGGGCCCGCTTCCACTCGCCGGCCACGTACTTGTTCGCTTCCGAGAGGGTGGGGTAGGTGTGGATGGTGCCGAGGATCTTGTTGAGACCCAGGCCGTGCTTCATGGCGAGGACGAACTCGGCCAGCAGATCGCCCGCGTGTTCTCCGACGATGGTGACGCCCAGGATCTTGTCCTTGCCGGGCACGGTGAGTACCTTGACGAAACCATGGGCGGTGCCGTCGGCGATCGCACGATCGAGGTCGTCGATGCCGTACTTCGTCAGCTCGTAGTCGATGCCCTGCGCCTTCGCTTCGTTCTCGGACAAGCCGACGCGCGCAACTTCGGGATCGGTGAAGGTGGTCCAGGGAATGACGCCGTAGTCTGCCTTGAAGCGCTTGAAGCGGCCGAAGAGCGCGTTGACCGCACCGTACCACGCTTGGTGCGCGGCGGTGTGGGTGAACTGATACGGGCCGGCGACATCCCCGACGGCGTAGATGTTGGGGTAGAGCGTTTGCAGATACTCGTTGGTCTCGATCGTCTTGCGCGGCGTGAGCGGGATGCCGAGTTCCTCCAGGCCGTAACCGGTCACCCGCGGGCTGCGGCCGACGGCGCAAATCAGTTCGTCGAACGCGATCGCGATTTCGCGGCCGTCGTGCTTGACGACGATCTGCTTGACGTCGCCGTTCTGCTCCACGCGCACGGCTTCGTGCCCGGCCAGGATCGTGACGCCGTCGGCGCGCAGGGAGGCTTCGACCAGGGCCGAAACCTCGGCATCCTCACGTGCCATCACGCGTGGCCCCATCTCGACTTGCGTGACGTCGGCACCGAGACGGGCGAAGCTTTGCGCGAGCTCGCAGCCGATCGGGCCGCCGCCCAGCACGACCAGGCGCTTGGGCAGTTGCGTCAGGCCCCACACGGTGTCGCTCGTGAGATAGCCCGTATCCTCGAGGCCAGGGATGGGCGGCACGAAGGGGCTCGCCCCGGCGGCGATCACGATGCTGCGGGTGGTCAGCGTCTGCCGTGTGCCGTCGGCGAGGCTCACTTCCACGCTCCAGGGCGTGACGATGCGGGCGTGCCCCGTGAGCACCTCCACGCCGAGCTGCGTGTAGCGTTCGATGGAGTCGTGCGGCTCGATGGTGCCGATCACGTCGTGTATGCGGGCCATCACGGCGGGGAAGTCGACGCGCCCTTGCACGTCTGCCATGCCCAGGCTCGCGGCCTTGCGCAACTGCTTCGCCATCTTGGCCGAGCGGATCAGCGCCTTGCTCGGCACGCAGCCGTAGTTCAGGCAGTCGCCCCCCATCTTGTGACCTTCGATCAGCGTGACCTTCGCCTTGACCGCGGCAGCGATGTAAGACGACACCAGACCGCCGGCACCCGCACCGATCACGACGAGATTGCGATCGAAGCTGGCCGGCTTGGACCAGCGCGCGTACACCTTGCGCCGCTGCAGGGCGCCCACGATCGCCTTGGCGATGAGCGGGAAGATGCCGAGCAGCACGAAGCTGCCGAGCAGCAGGGGCGAGAGGATGTCGCCGGGCGATTGGATGCTGGCGAGTCGGGTGCCGGCGTTCACGTAGACCAGCGTGCCGGGCAGCATGCCGAGTTGGCTGACGATGTAGAAGCGCAGTGCGCCGATCGGCGTCAGGCCCGAGAGCAGGTTGATCAGCCAGAACGGAAACACCGGCACCAGGCGCAGGGTCAGCAGATAGAAGGTGCCGTCTCGCTTCATGCCCTCGTTGATCGGCGCGAGCCGCTTGCCGAAGCGGGACTGGATTGCATCCCGCAGCAGATAGCGCGCGGCCAGAAATGCAAGCAAGGCGCCGATGCTGCTGGCGAAGGAGACGATCAGCAATCCCAGGCCCAGGCCGAACATCGCCCCGGCGGCCAGCGTCAGGATCACCGCACCCGGAATCGAGATTGCCGTGGCGAGCACGTAGACCGAGAAGAAGACGAGTGCCGTTGCCAGGGGGCGCGCCTGAACCGCATCGGCCAAGGCGTCTCGACTGGCCTTGAGGCTGTCGAGGGTGAGCAGCCGGCCCAGATCATAGTGCTGGTAGAGCGCGATCGCCGCAATGGCAGCCAGAGCGACGACGACCCACAAGGTCTTGCGCGAGGAGGCAGACATTACGCGGTTCCCGACGCGGCGTGGACGACGGCATCCGATTCGAGCGCGCCGCCGCAACTGCTTCCTTGCCCGGCGGTGCAGCCATAGCAGTGATCGGCGATGCGAATAGGCACGCCGGCGGCATCGGCCACCAGCAGATCGCGCACATGAGGCCGCGGGGTTTCGGGCAGGCTTGCGCGCAGCCCCAGCATCTGGTTGAAGTCGCAGTCGTAGAGATTGCCCTGCCAGTCGACGCTGACGAGCGTGCGACACATCACCGCCTCCAGGTTCTCCGCGCGGTAGGCGTCGCGCAGCAGCTTCATGTAGCCGGCGAAGGTTCCCTTGCTCACGAGCGTGCTGCCGAAGCGCTGGATCGGCATGTTGGTCAAGGCGAACAGATGATCGAAGCGGATGCCGAAGTGCGTCAGCAGTTCGCGCTTGTAGTCTGCCTGCAGGGGGCCTTGCGCGGGCGGCAGCGAAGGGCCCTGCGGGTTGTAGACCAGATTCAAGACGAGCGCGCCGCCCTGGCCGTAGCCCAGGGCGTTGAGGGCGCGAAGCCCGGCGATGCTGCGCTCGAATACCCCGTCGCCGCGCTGCCGGTCGACGTTGGCGGCCGAGTAGCACGGCAGCGATGCGACGACCTCGACCCCTTGTTCGGCGAGAAAGGCCGCCAGGTCCTCCTGGCCGGGCTCGGAGAGAATGGTGAGATTGCAGCGATCGATGACCTTGACCCCGCCCGCACGGGCCTGCCGAACCAGCGTGCGGAAATGCGGGCTCAATTCCGGGGCGCCTCCCGTCAGGTCGAGGGTCTTGACCCCGCGTCGACGCACGACCTCGAGCACGATCGCCGCCGTTTCGGCGTCCATCATCTCGGTACGGTTGGGGCCGGCGTTCACATGACAGTGCAGGCAGGACTGATTGCACTTGTAGCCCAAGTTGACCTGCAGGGTGTCGAGCCGCAGGCGGCGGATCGGCGGGAAGTCGGTGCGGGCCAGCAAAGGCAGGGTCGGATGCATGCGCTTCTTCTCGGTTCGAAAGAGGTGTTGCAATGCTATTCGATCCGAACGCGCGCGCGGTTACATTGCTCGCAAGGATCTCGCCCGCGTTGCGCGGGTCCATGAGGCTTCAGACTCGTTCAGCGGTCTTTCAGGGCAACCCGGCTTTCGGGTTCTGGTGTAAAAATCGGGGTCACGGCATCGGGCTCGACGGACAAGGAGACAAGCATGACACTGCGCATCGGTTATTTGTTGCCCACCCGGGAATCGATCATGGAAGGGCGTCCCGAGGGCGAGCCGCTACTGCGCCTGGCCGAGCGCGCGGAGAGCATGGGCTACGATTCCGTCTGGGTCGGCGATTCGCTGCTTGCGCGTCCGCGGCACGAGCCGATCACTCTGCTGGCGGGCGTGGCGGGGCGCACGAAGCGCGTCAAGCTCGGCACCGCGGTTCTCCTGCCCATGTTGCGCAACCCGGTGCTGCTTGCGCATCAGATTGCTACGCTCGATCAGGTAAGTTCAGGGCGCGTCATCATCGGCGTGGGCATCGCCAGCGACGTGCCGAACGTACGAGCCGAGTTCCGTGCGGCCGGCGTGCCGTTCGAGAAGCGGGTCGGCACCTTGATGGAAGGCATCCGACTGTGCCGCGCGCTTTGGACAGGCAAACCAGTCGACTGGGAGGGCCGCTGGCACGTCGAACAGGGCGTCTTGGGGCCGATACCTCATCAGGCCGGTGGGCCGCCCATCTGGGGCGGCGGTTCGGCTCCGGCAGCGCTGGAGCGGGCGGGCAAGCACTTCAACGGCTGGTTTCCCACCGGGCCGGATGCGAAGCGCTGGGGCGAGCATTGGCGCCAGGTGCAGGCGATTGCGAAGGAGGCAGGGCGTCAGCCCGACGACGTCGAGGCGGCCGTGTATCTCACCATTGCGGTCGACGACGATGCCGCCAAGGCCGAACAGCGCATCAACGACTTTCTGGCAGGCTACTATGGTCAGCGTCCCGACGTTCTGAAGAAGCGTCAGGCATGTTTTGCCGGTTCCGCATCCGCGGCGGCGGATTTCCTCGCGGGGTACGTGCAGGAAGGCGCGCGCACCCTGGTGCTGCGGTTCGCCGGAGAGCACGACAAGCAGCTGGAAGTGTTCGCGAAGATTCGCGAAACGCTCAAGAGCTAGGCGAACGTCTGCCAGGGCCCGCGGTGGCCGCCGGTGGCCGAATCGCACTGGCACCGATTCGCGGTCGCCCGCGGCGAGTGAATCTTCAGTCCGGGTCGGGAGGGCCGCTCGGTCGTATGCCGGTTCGCACGGCTCAATCGTGCGCGTTGGGTTTTCGCTGGCGCTCGACCTTGCGCCACAGGATCCAGCCCATGAAGATCAGGATGCTCGCCAGCCCGAAGTAGCCGCGCAGTCCCAGATACGGTGCGAGCAGTCCGGCGATCAAGGGGGCCGTGGCGCTGCCGATCTGCTGGACCGCCGTCCCGTAGGACAAGGTCCTCGCTTCCATGCCTTGCGGCGCGCGATCCCGGATCATGCGGATCAGCGTGGGCGGCAGGCCCGAGACGAACAGGGCGAACGCCACGCGTGCAAGAAGCAGTTCCAGGGGATCGCGGACCAAGGGCACCAGCAGGCTCGTCAGCAAGGTGCCCGTCAGCAGGATCGAGAGCACGCGTGTGGCTGGCAGCCGATTCAGGACTGCGCCCCAGAACGGCAGCACGAGAATACTGACCAAGGTGAAGCCGATCGCCATCAGAGCGACCCAGCTCTCCACGCTCATTGCGCCGAAGCCCGGTTTGCGCTCGAGCAGTTCGAGCGTGAACAAGGTGACGATGGCCACCGCCCCGTAGACGGTGAAGGCGAACAGCACCTGCAGGAAGTAGAGCAGCTTCAACTCCGACACCTGCAGCAGGCGGGCCATGTCGGCGCGCAGATCGATGCGCAACGGATGCGACGGACGCACATGGTGCTCGCGCACCAGAAAAAGCGCGAGGAAGCCCGCCGCGTACATCGCGATGCCGGTGAACGAGAACAGCGAGTGCATCGAGGGCAGCACGCCGATCAAGGCCGCGCCGAACATCGGTCCGAGCAGCGTTCCGGTCGATGCGCCGGCTTGCGTCAGGGCGAGTGCGCCGCCCACGTGGCGGCGCGGCGTGGTGGTGGCGATCAGCGCCTGGCCCGCGGGCACGTAGCCGTTGGCGAAACCCGTGATGATCAGGACTACCACGAAGGCCACCGGATTGGAGGTCAATGCGAGCACCGTGAAGCCGGTGGCCATGCCGAAGCCCGCGCGCAGGATCATGGTCTTGCGACCATAGTAGTCGGCCAGCACCCCCCAGATCGGCGTACAGATGCAGCTCACGGTGTAGTAGCCGAACATCATCACGCCGACCCAGAGTGCCAGGTTCTGTTCGACGCCCATGCTCTTGACGATCAGGGGCAGGAAGGCGAAGGCGGCGTTCCAGCCGATATTGATCAGCACGTTGCCGAGGGCAAGCGAGCGCGTGTTGCGTCGCCAGTGCGGGTGATCGCCCGCGCCGGGGGTCTCCTCCATGGGGCAAGTCTCGTGATTCGTCTGCGGTGCGCGGGCCGTTATTGATCGTGTCGTGGCGCAGCCGTGGGTTGCACCAAGGTTGCCGAAACTGGACGGCAGGTCGGATTGTATCCTCGCCCGGCCGGAGATTTGGTGAGGTTTCGCGACAAAAGCGGCCAGGACGGGCACGTCGTCGGCCGGCAGCACACCATGGATCGTTCGCCTCATGCTGCGCGGCTACCGAGGCGAACCGCATCGAAGCGATGTGTCGCGGCGAACGCGGGATCAGGGCAAGCAGGAGGCCGGGCTCGCTCAGGGTGCTTCGGCAGGGCGGCACAGAGGTCTCTCGTGAGTCGGCGCCTGACTGGATGCCCCCGAACCGAATCGGTACACTACTTGCGGCCAGCATGCTCGCGATTGCGGCAATGCCGGCATGGGAGGCAAGACGCGGCTGTCCTCGACGAGGGTCGATCAGGGTGGCGCGCGCTCGAACAAATGCGATGAACCGGATGAGGCGTGGGCTCGGTGGGGTCTCGTCGGCACCGGTCAATCATTCATGAGGAGGAACCATGTCCGACACGCTCGAGCATCAATTTGCCGCCATGAAGGCGCATCCCCTGGTGCAGCGAGGGCTCGCGTTCCTGGAAAACGATGCGGACAAGACATTGCAGGAGCAGCTTGCAATGACCGCGATCCCCGCGGCGCCTTTCAAGGAGCAGGCTCGGGCAGCGTACTTTCGCGACCGTCTCGTGGAAGCGGGTGTGCGCGATGCGCGCATCGACGCCGAAGGCAATGTGATCGGAATGCGCAAAGGCTGCGGCGGACCGGCGCTGGTGCTCTCGGCGCATATCGACACGGTCTTTCCCGAGGGGACCGATCTCACGATTACGCAGAAGGACGGACGCTACATCGCGCCCGGAATACGCGACGACAGCCGCGGCCTGGCGGCGGTGCTCTCCGTGGCGCGGGCATTCGATGCGACCGGACTGCGCACCGTGGGCGATGTCTGGTTCGTCGGCACGGTCGGTGAAGAAGGCTTGGGCAATCTGCGTGGCGTGCGCGCGCTCTTTCGCGAGCATGCGGGCATCGACGGCTTCATCTCCATCGATGGTGGCGACATGGGCCGAATCACCCTTGCCGCGACGGGCAGCCGGCGCTTTCGCGTGACCTACAAGGGGCCGGGCGGGCACAGTTTCGCGGCTTTCGGCCTGCCGAGCGCGGTTCATGCGATGGGGCGCGCGATTGCCCGGATCGCAGACCTGCGCACGCCTGCGGATCCGAAGACGACGTTCAACGTGGGCCGGGTCCGAGGCGGCACCGGCGCAACGGCGATCGCCGAGGACGCGGTGATGGACGTCGACGTGCGCTCGAACGCCGCCGATGAACTCGAGAGAACGGCGGCCGAGGTCATCGGCATCATCGAAGCTTCGGCCCGGGACGAGAACGCCCGCTGGAATTCCTCCGAATTGAGCGTGGCGATCGAGGATCTCGGCGCGCGTCCTGCGGGGACGCAGCCGCGCGATCTGCCCATCGTGCGTGCCGCGGTGGCCGCGGTTCGCTCGCTGGGCATCGAACAACTGCAGTTCGGCGCGAGTTCCACCGACTGCAATATTCCGATCAGCCTGGGCATACCGGCGATCGCCATTCCCGGCGGCGGCAAGAGCGGCGGCAATCACTCGCTGACCGAATGGTTCGATCCGACGCTCGGGCATCTCGGGCCGCAGAATGCTTTCTTGACGGTTCTCACCCTCGCTGGCATCGAGGGTGCGACGCAGCCGCAGTTGCACCGACGCTCGTAACCGCCAGTCGCCGGCGGCTGGCCGGACTGCACCATGCGCCAGCGGGCAGTTGCGGGTTTCCCATAACGACATCCGGAGGAGAAATCATGAAGAGCAATGCTCTGCGCTTGGCGGCGGCCGTGGCCGCCGTCGCGACTCACGCTGCTGCATTCGGGCAAGCCGCGAGTGCCTGGCCGACCAAGCCGGTGACCGTCGTTGTCGGACTGCAGCCGGGGGCCGCCGTGGACATCGAAACACGCATGTACACGCAAAAGATGAGCGAGCATCTCGGGCGCCCGGTGTTGGTGGAGTACAAGCCCGGGGCCGGCTCCACCATCGGCACGCACTACGTCGTGAAGTCCGCACCCGATGGCCATACCGCGATCATGCTCACGCCCACATTCACGTTCAGCAATCTGTCGTATCCCAATCTTCCCTACGATCCGCTGAAGGACATCGCGCCGGTCTCGTTGCTGAGCCGGCGCCCGAGCATCGTGATCGTGCATCCTTCGTTGCCGGTCAAGTCGATGAGGGAGTACATCGCTTACGCCAAGGCCCATCCTGGCAAGATCAACGTGGGAACCTCGGGTGCAGGCAGCTTCGCAGAACTCGGCTGGCAGTGGTACAACAGCATCGTCGGCATCAACGTCCAGATCATCAACTACAAGGGCGGTGGGCCGGCGAGCACGGCCCTGATGGCCAATGAAGTCCAGATCGCGCTGAGCGGCATCTCGCAGATGATGCCGACCATCAAGGCGGGCAAGGTGCGCCTCCTGGCCGTGACGACGGCCGACCGCTCCAAAGCGCTTCCCGATGTGCCGACGATGGCCGAACAAGGCGCGCCGGGCTTCAACTACGAACAATGGATAGGCGTGGGCGTGGCCGCGGCCACGCCGCCGGAGTTGATCCAGCGCCTCAATGCCGAGTTCGTGCGGGCTGCGAAGGCGCCGGAAATCTTCACCAGACTCGAGGGGGACGGCACCGTGATCGTGGGCAGCACCGTCGAGGAGTTTCGGCAGCGGATCGCGTCCGAATCGGCCCGCTGGCGCAAGGTGGCGCAGGACACCGGAGCGAAGCTGGCTCAGTAGGGGCCGAGCGGCACGGCTTATCGCGCAGGGCGAATCCCGCGGCTGCCGGCATCCGGGACTATGACGCCTGAGTGCGCACTGCGAGGGCGACGCTGAATCCGCCCCACTCGTCGGTCCATTGGTCGATCTTGCGGAAGCCCGCAGCGGCGACTCGGCGGTTCAGTTGAGCCTGCGTTGGTGAACGCTGCAGCGCCTGATCGGGCGAGTCGGTCGCTCCGCTGCCTGCAACGTTCCAGAGCCAATCGGCGCGGTGAGGTCCGCTCGTGTAGATCAGGAATCCGTCGCGCGGGATGGCTCGAGCCAGCCCCTGGAACAGCCGCTCGAGGGATAGCGCCGCGATCGATGAACCATCGTGCAGCGGGGCGACCGCGATCGTGCTGTAAGGGGCGAGCGATGCGAGCCACTGCTCGTCCGGCGACGGCGCCAGCACGAAGCGGGCGATGGCCTTGAGGTTTCGTTCGGCGATCAGCGCATTGCCTTGGGCCGCGTTCGCCGGGCTGGTGTCGTGCAGCAGCACCGAATCGGGCAGCACCGGCAAGCCCTGGACGGCGTCGAGCACGACGCGACCGCCACCCGCCGAGAGGTCCACGATCTTTACGGGCAAGCCGGCGCGACGCATTCGATCTGCCGCTAGGCGAATCGCGTGCTCGATGTGCAGCTTGCGCATGCGCAGACTCTGCGCCTGGCTGTCATCCAGGAAGCGCCGATCGAGCATGCGTCCGAGCAGGGTGCTACCTTGAGCTCGGTTGCGACAGACGTAATCCAGAAACTGCGTCGAATCGAACCCCGTTGCCAGCCCCAGGCGCGCACCATCGGACAGACGGCCCATCGTGCGCATCGAGGCGCGCGCGGCGGCCAGGCGTGCTCGCTGCAAGGACGTGGCGGAGCGGCCATCCGGCCAGGTCAAGCGCTTGCTTCGTTCGGACCGATCGTTCGTCTGCGGCGAAGCGAGCTCCTGCTCGGCGCGCCGTTCGATGAAGCGACGCACGATGTCGAGCGCCAGATGTCGGTCCCGCTCGCCGAGGATGTCGTGCCGGAACGCATCGAAGGTGTGGAACGACTTGTCGCTCGATCCGAGCGCGTTGTAGAACTCGAGCTGCGGCCGACGCTTGACGATCCGGTCGTCGCCGGCGATCAGGATCTGCATGGGCACCTCGATCGCGTGAGCGCCGGCCAGGATGCGTTTGGCGAGCTCCTGCAGGCCGATCAGCAGACGCGAGGACGTCGAATGGGCGATGAGCGGATCTTTCTCATAGGACGTGCTGCGTGCCAGGTCCTGGCTGAGATCGACGCCCTTCGCATAGGTGCGCAGGAAGAAGGTCCCGCGCCGGGCATGCAGCGCGCGCAGCGCAGAGGGCGCCAGGGAAGCGAGATCCTTGCTGCCGAAGGCCGCTGCGGCCAGTACGACCGATGCGATCGGCGGCGCGTAGTCGTGTACCCACGCGGCGGCGAGCAAGGCGCTTCGCCCCTGGGCAAGCACATGGACGCGTCGCGGAGGAACATCATGCCGGTCCTCGATGTGCCGCACGAAGGCGTCGATGTCCTTCACCAGCGCTGCTGCGCTCGACGCGTCGCCCCGGGTGCCCGGAGAGCAGCCGTGTCCGCGCGCATCCCAGACGAAGAAGTCGAACTCGTCCAAGGCCATCTCGTCCACGAGGTGCTCGATGCGTCCCGAGTGCTCGTGGTCGCGATGCAGCAGGACGACCGCGCCGCGCGATTCGCGGCTCGAACGGCTCCAGTGGCGGTAGAACAGCGCCACGCCGTCATGGCTGGCAAAGCTGTGCTTGGCGAGAGTGCGGCCGTCGTGGAGCGGGACGAGATCGGGACCGGTGGTGGCTGCCGCAACGTGCATGTTGATCTCCTGGGCGGGGTGCTGCGTCGGCATATCGAGAACTTTCAGGCCATCCGAGTTTGCGTACGAAGTTCAGTGCGAGCGCAGTGTGCCGCTCGGCAAAATGGGGCGCAAGAAACGATTCTGAAGTACCGGTAGACTCCTTCGAAGTACCGAGAAGTGGTACTTTTCGGAGTGCGTCCAAACGTCAGGAGACGTCGGCATGATCACCAACACCTTGTTCGAAGCCTTGCGGGCGCATCTGCGCGCGCGCGGCATCACGTATCAGGATCTCGCGGTGGCGCTGAAGATGTCCGAGTCCGCCGTCAAGAAGATGTTCGCCAAGCGCGACTGCTCGCTGAGCCGCCTGGCTCAGATCTGCGCGGTGATCCAGGTCGATCTGGGCGAACTCGCACGCGGAACGGCCCGACAGTCGAAGCTCATCAACGAGTTGAAGCGCGAGCAAGAGCAGGAGATCGTCGAGAACGTGCGACTGTTCATCGTTGCCGTATGCACGATGCAAGGCTTCAAGTTCGAAGACATCATCGCCACCTACAAGATCACCGAGGCGCAGTGCGTCGCGCTGCTCACGCGTCTCGATCGGCTGGGCTTTCTCGAACTGCTGCCCAACAATCGATATCGGCTGCTGGTGACGCGAACCTTTCGCTGGATCTCGGACGGGCCGATCATGCGCTGGACCAAGGCGCATGCGCCCGACTACTTCGACCATCCGTTCAACGGTCCGGGCGAAACGCTGCGCGTGATCAACGTGCGACTGTCGGCGGAGGCCAGGGCGGTGCTGCTGGCGCGCCTGGAACAGTTGGGCTACGAGTACGAAGAGCAGCACAACGCCGATGCCTGGCTGCCTGCGAACCAGCGCTATCCGTTGAGTTTATGCCTCGCGGTGCGGCCCTGGGAGCCGACGCCGTTTCGGGAAATGCGACGGCGCAGGCAGGCTTGAACAGCCGCAAGCGGCATGAGGCGCATCGCGCGCCCACCGCCGCGGCTGCTCGGGCTTAGCGGGAAGTCCGCTTTGCCCGCGGCGTGGACGGGTTCTCCTGCACGACCGATGCCGGGAAAGAACGCCGTTCGGCCTACTTGGCCGCCAGGTCAGGACCGTCGACGACCGCCTTGCTTGCCAGCGCCTTGATCGCATCGTCGCTGTAGCCCAGTTCACGCAGCACCTCGCTCGTGTGAGCGCCGGCCAGGGCCGGGGCGGAGCGTCGGACTTCGAACTTGTATGCGTCGCTCTCGTAGGGCAGGCTGGGCAGACGCCCGGCGACCTTGTCGATCTGCAGCGGCAGTGTGCGCCCTTCGGCTTGCACGTGCCGGTCGTCGAGCACGCTGAGCGGCGTATGCAAGGGTGCGACGCACACATCGGCCTCGACCAGCAGATCCACCAGCGCCGTGCTCTCCATCTTGACCGCCGCTTGGGCGATGCGCTCCATCAGCATCGGCCGATGCTCCAGGCGCCCCGCGTTGTGCTTCAGATCGTCCCGCTGCAGCAAGTCGTCCATGGCGAGCGCCGGGCAGATGCGCTTCCATTGTCCGTCGCTGACGATGCCGATGAAAACCTGCTTGCCGTCGCCGCAAGTGAACAGATCGTAGATGGCCGTCCTGCGGCTGCCCCGGTTGGCGCTCATGGGCATGGGCGCTTCGCCGGTCATCTGTGCCGCGGACATATGCTGTCCGACATAGAACAGCGCGGTCTCGAACAGACCGCCGGTGATGTGCTGCCCCTTGCCGGTGCTCTGGCGCTCGAGCAATGCGCTCAAGACCCCGATGACCGCGTAAGTCGCCGCGCCGATGTCCACCACCGAGGCGCCGGCGCGCAGCGGCTGGCCCACGGGCCCCGTCATGTAGGCAAGCCCCGCCGCCATTTGTCCGGGCTCGTCCATCAAGGGGCGCGATTGATAGGGGCCGGTCAGGTAACCCTTGATGCTGCAGTAAACCAGACGCGGCAGTTCCTCGTGCAGCTTGGCATAGCCGAGGCCGAGCCGATCCATGGTCCCGGGCGCCATGTTCTCGATCAGGATATCGGCCTCGCGGATGAGCTTCATCGCGATCTCCTTGCCTTCCGGCGAGGCGAGATCGAGGATGATGCTGCGCTTGTTGCGGTTCAAGAAGAAGAACGAACCGTTGCGCTGGTTGCCCGGCCGGCTCGGGCCGCCGGCGCCGGGAGGCTCCACCTTGACGACGTCGGCGCCCATGTCCGCGAGGATCAATCCCGCCGTGGGACCCGCGACGATCTGGCCCATTTCGACAACACGCATTCCTTCCAAAGGCAGTCGGCTCATGATCCGTTCGATCCTCGATTTCATTGGGTGGCTGATGTTCGCGCTGCGACGATCGCGCAGCGCGCGGTTCGCGGCGCAGCGGTTGCGGCGCGCGGCGGCAGATCCGGTGCGCGCGCATCGACAAGCAGAGAAATGTACCCTCGGCGGGCGCTGCAAGCAACGAGCGCGCGGCGCGTTGCGCGAGGCGGCTGCGGGATCGCGTGCGCACACGCTTCGATCCGCGTGGCTGGCATGACCGCCATGCCCCGTTCGATCTCGGGGACCAGACGCGGGCGCACCAGCCGGGTGTTCGCGCAGGCCGCGGTCACCTCGCGGCCTGCCTACCTGGAGGAGCGCTTAGGCCATCAACTTGTCGTAAACCCAGCGCGCCGCGCTGAAGAGCTTCCTGTCCTCGTTGCGGCGAGCCACCACTTGCACGCCTATCGGCAGGCCGTTCGGCCCTGTGAAGACCGGCAAGGTGGCTTGCGGGACGTGCGTGGTGGTCCAGATGGCGCTGGGCGCGGCGTTGCCGGTGGACGCCAGGCCGACGGGCGCCTCTCCGGTCGCGGCCGCAGTGAAGAGAATGTCGCAATCGCCGAAGGACTGCGGCAGCAGCGCGCGCAGGCGTTCAGCCGCATTGCGGGCCGCCAGATATTGATCGAAGGTGCAGGCGAGTCCGTGCTTGAGACGGCCGTTGCGCAGCTTCTCGGAAATCTTCTCCCAGTGATGATCGATTTCGAAGGTGAAGTTGCGCGCGAATTCGAAGCTCGAGACGGCGCGGTGCACCGTTTCGATCTCCTCGAAGTCCTTGGGCAAGGCCACATCCACCAGCGTGGCGCCCGCACGTTCGAGTTTGCGCGCAGCCTGCTCAAGAAGGGCTTGGGTCGTGGGCTCGAGCGCGGACCACAGATGCGTGCGGCAAAAGCCGATGCGCGGTGCGCGGGGCAGGTCGGCGATCGGTTCCGGTGTCGCGCCCAGCAGAACGTCGCGGTACAGGGCGATGTCGTCGATCGAGCGGGCGATGAGGCCGAGCGTATCCAGGGAGCCTGCCGCCTCCTTGACGCCGACGACGCGCAGGTCGCCGTGCGTCGGCCGGTAGCCGAACGCGCCGCAGAAAGAGGCCGGCCGGATCGTCGAGCCCGTGGTCTGCGTGCCGATGGCTAGCGGCACCATGCAATCGCCCACGGCTAGGCGCTGCGCAACGTGGCGCTGTGCTTCCCGGAACTGAACGCCCCC